>Ga0256837_1000478_pt1 | contig 33571 bp, 31 predicted proteins | sample 4562384metaG_FD_185976 | JGI IMG/M metagenome (GOLD analysis project Ga0256837, IMG submission 185976) | Hydrothermal vent microbial communities from Guaymas Basin, Mexico - 4561-384 | ecosystem: Environmental > Aquatic > Marine > Hydrothermal vents | place: Mexico: Guaymas Basin | collected... | reverse complement strand
ACTTTATATGAATCTAATTATGGGTTAAAAAATTGTACGAGTGATTTACAAAAACAAGAAATTACTAACAATATCAATTTTATAAAAAAATATTTTGATGTAATCCCTTTAGATTTAAAAGAAATGGATATTTTTGCTAATTTGAAAGTAGCCTATAAAAATCATACTGGGATTTCAAGAAAAGATGCAAAAAAGAATGATATTGATTTATTAATAGCTTCAAGTGCAATAGCAGAAAATGCTATACTTATAAGTAATGATAAAATCTTTGAAACACTTTGTGAATTAGATGTAAATTTAAAATATGAGAATTGGTTAAAATAAATAGGAGGATTTGAGAGTGTAAAAAGAACTGTGTAAACCCCAATAATTAGATTCATTTGATAAACTAATCAGATGAGTAATAAATAAGGATTTATATGAGTTTAATAAACCACGAAGAATTAAAACTTTACGCTCTCTCTACCCACTACTTAATCTAAAATAAACTATGCTATTTTTAATAAAATCAAGGCTTGACCTATTTACTCTTATTTTATATATATATTTTATTGCTGCGTTGGAAAACGCACCCTACGGCTATTTAAATATTATTGTAAAATCAAACCTACAAGATTAAACATATTTCTCTACCCACCCTGCACAGGAGCCAATATATCTATGGTGTCTCCATCTTTTACTACAGTTTCACTGTAGCTTGCTATGGCTATAAAGGTTGTGTTTATGGCTATAGCAAAACCTTTTTTTGTATAGCCTAATTCATTTACTAGCTCTTTTATGTTTAATTTTTCTCTTATCTCTTTTACTTCACCATTTACTGATACTTTTATCATTTTTATCCTTTTTGATGTATTAGGAAACACACTCTGCATTGATACCTTCTGCTAATGCTTTTTCTACAATGGCAGGTGCTAAGAGGTAGCCGTGTCTGTAGAGTCCGTTTATGCGTGTTAGCTTCTCACTCTGTTCTATGCGTGGTAAGTTGTTCTTAAATGCTGGTCGGCAATTTGTTTCAGAGTTTACAATGCGTGACTCTCCAAAATTTGCATTTAGAGAGTAAACAGCTGATAAAAGTTCCATACTAGAACGAACTGACATAGGTGAAGTATCTTCACTCTCTATTTCCGTTGCTCCTATTATGTAGCGTTTGGAGTTTGGAGTTTGGGCTATTTTACAATCTTTGCAGTACTCTATGTCCATACCCTCACAACCATTTCCTCTAGGCACAACATATATTTTATAACGAGGATGAAGTAGTCTTGTTGGTCTTGTGATGTCTATGTCGTTTGACTCTAACCAATAAACCTCTCCTCTAACACCTCTAAGGTCATCAAAATGCTCTTTTGCACCCAAACCTCGTGAGTCAAATACCCAGTCAAACTCCTCTACCTCATCGTTCACAAAAACTTTTCCAGACTCTAGCCTCTGTACCTCTGTAAACTCTCTCCATTTTACTTGGTGTATATCTAAGTTGTTTGTAGAAAAAAGCATAAATCTTTGAGAGTCAATATAGCCCTCATTTTCAATATAATATGCTCTACTATGTTGCTCCAAGTCACTCTCTAGCTTAGCTAAATCACTTGAATTTAGTAGTTTTATCTCTTTTGCCTCTTCTACTTTAAACTGCAAAGTATCTATGAAGTGTTTTAACTCTGACATGTCTTGTGGGTGAGCTGTAATAATTGTTCCGTCTAACCTATAGCCATCAAAAAGACCAATGCTTTTCAATAAATCTGACCATAGTTCTATGGAGCGTTTCCCATATTCAAATATAACAGACTCAGCCGTTTCCAACTCTGCAAAGGGTGCTAACATACCAGCAGCTGTAAATCCTGCTGCTTCTGTACCCTCTTTAGAACCTTTATCAAATAGTGTTAAGCTATGTCCATCTTTTAGTAAATTGAGTGCTAAGACTCTACCTACTAAACCTGCACCTACTATGGCTATATTCACTCTCTATACCTTTTCTATTTTATCGGCTTCTACATATACCTCTGAACCCATCTCTTGAAACTTAGCAGACATTTCATCCATGCCTAGTTGCTTTGCAGACTCTACATCAGTCTCTAACTCAGCTGCATACTCTCTTACCTCTGCTGAGATTTTCATAGAACAGAACTTTGGTCCACACATAGAACAAAAATGTGCTACCTTAGCAGCTTCCATGGGCATTGTTTCATCATGGTACTCTCTAGCTCTATCGGGGTCAAGACCTATGTTAAACTGGTCAACCCATCTAAACTCAAATCTTGCCAAACTCATGGCATCATCTCTAGCTCTAGCTCCAGGGTGACCTTTTGCTATGTCGCCTGCATGTGCTGCTATTTTGTAAGTTATAAGCCCCTCTTTTACATCATCTCTATCTGGTAGTCCTAAATGCTCTTTAGGAGTTACATAACATAACATAGCACACCCATACCAAGCTATCATGGCAGCACCAATTCCTGATGTAAAGTGGTCATAACCAGGGGCAATATCTGTAGTTAGGGGTCCAAGTGTATAAAATGGTGCTTCGTGACAATGCTCTAGTTGCATCTCCATATTTTCTTTAATCATATGCATAGGAACATGCCCTGGTCCCTCTATGAGAGTTTGAACATCGTGTTTCCACGCTATTTTTGTAAGGTTACCTAGCTCTATGAGTTCAGCGAATTGTGCTTCATCATTTGCATCTGCTCCAGACCCAGGGCGAAGTCCATCACCTAATGAAAATGTAACATCATATTTTTTCATAATTTCACAAATATCTTCAAAATGGGTATTTAAAAAATTCTCTTTATGGTGATGTATCATCCACTTAGCCATTATAGCCCCACCACGACTTACTATGCCTGTAACTCTTTTTGCAGTCATAGGCACATGGTGTAGTAGTAGTCCTGCGTGAATTGTAAAGTAGTCAACACCCTGCTCTGCTTGTTCTATGAGTGTATCTCTAAATACTTCCCAAGTTAAGTCCTCAGCAACACCATTTACTTTTTCTAGTGCTTGATAAATTGGCACAGTACCTATTGGCACTGGAGAGTTACGAAGTATCCAGTCTCTTGTTGTGTGTATGTTTTTACCCGTTGACAAGTCCATAACAGTATCTCCACCCCAACGGATTGACCATACCATCTTCTCTACCTCTTCAGCTATGCTTGATGTCGTTGCAGAGTTACCAATGTTTGCATTTACTTTAACCAAAAAGTTACGCCCTATAATCATAGGTTCAACCTCTGGGTGGTTAATGTTACAAGGTATAACAGCTCTACCCTCAGCTACCTCTTTTCTTACAAATTCAGGAGTTATAACCTCTGGTAAGTTAGCACCAAAGTTTTTACCTTTTAGTCTTGCTTCTCTCTCTTTGTCCTGCAAGTACTCTTCAGTCATTGCTCTATCTTGGTTCTCTCTTATAGCTATGTACTCCATTTCAGGAGTGATTATGCCTTGTCTTGCGTAGTGAAGTTGAGATACATTTGCACCATCTTTAGCTCTTAGTGGTGTACGCACAAGCCCCTTAGCCCCTGCTGTAACAAAGTCCAACTGCTCATCTGTAGAGTAACCGTTATCTTCAGGCTCCATTATACGCCCATTATACTCTTCTATATCAGCTCTTGATGCTATCCACTCTTTTCGTATGTCAGGTATGCCCTCACCTACATTTATCTCAACAGTAGGGTCTGTGTATGGTCCTGAAGTGTCATAAACATGGAGTTTTGTATCGTTAGATAAAGCTATTTGTCTTACTGGTACACGAATATCTTTGTGTATTTTACCCTCTATATATACTTTTGTAGAGGCAGGTAGTGGCTCTCTTGTTATAAGTTCATTTGAAGTTGTTAGTGTGTCTTTGTAGTTTGTTGTCATAGTTTTCCTTAAAATTATAAATGTAATTTCGTCGGAAAGAGGGTGAGGTAAATAATGTAATTATAAATAGTTTAAATATTTAATATCATACTTAAGTACAAATCTCTTCCTTACGCTGGTGTTATCCAGTTCAAGTTCAACGGGTCAAGCAAATGCTATCTCAGCCACATCTTACGATGAAGCACCCCGAGAGGTTGATAATGTGAATATACTCTAAATAAGATAAAACTACTCTTAATTAAACTTTTTTATCAAATCTAAAAAAAATATGCTACAATTATACAAAATTTGTTAGAGGAGAAAAAATGCCAGCACTTTTTATAGGCTTATTCAATGCTGTTTCTGATTCTCCTTTGGTTACTATAAAAGCATGTCACTGCAACTGTTACTTTAAACTAAAAACAAAACTGGCACTGCTTTTAAACCACTACATCCCAAGATGTCCTTTTTACTGTACGTACTTTGCCTTTAGACGTACGGGTGTACACCCTCCATATATTATCCTTTCAAAATAACAACCATTAACATCACTCTATAAATAAGTTATATTTCATAACATACACTAGAATACCCTTCTTTGTCTGTTATGCGATACATATATTAAAGGATAATATATTATGTCAAAAAAAGCGAATAACGGTTTCAAAGAAATTTTTCCTCGAAAAAATTACATCGTAGGATTCCCACGTATTGGGGAGCAAAGAGAATTAAAAAAAGCATTAGAAGCATTTTGGTCAGAGAAAACAGCATTTTCAGAAGTTGAAACTGTAGCATTAGAGTTAAAGGCTAGACACTGGAACTATCAAAAAGAAGCAGGTATAGACTTCATATCATCTAATGATTTTTCACTCTATGACAATATGTTAGATACTGCTATCTTATTAGGGGCTATACCTAAAAGATTTAGAGGATTAACAGATGAAGCACTCTACTTCTCTATGGCTCGAGGTAACAAAGATACTGTGGCGATGGAGATGACAAAGTGGTTTAACACAAACTACCACTACATAGTACCAGAGCTTTCTCGTGAAGATAACTATGCACTCAATGCAACTAAAATTATCAATGAATACAAAGAGGCTAAAGCATTAGGAATTACGACTAAAATCAACCTCATAGGGCCTATCACTTTCTTAGGACTCTCAAAACGAATAGATAGAGGAGATACCTATGAACTCTTTGGAAAAATACTTCCACTCTATAAAGCACTCTTAGCTGAGATTGCAACACTTGACAGTACATTAACTGTACAAATAGATGAACCCATATTTGTAAAAGGTGCAGAACCAAAAGTATTGAGTCTCATCAAACCTTGTTACGATGCTTTATGTGCTGTATCGAGTAACATTAACATCATTGTGACTACCTACTTTGAACACTCTAATGAAGCAACAAAAGTACTTGTGCATACACCTATATGGGGTCTTGGGCTTGACTTCTTGCATGGTGAAAAAAATGTAGAAAGTTTAGAACGTATCAATGAAAGTGGAAAAAAACTCATCGCAGGTGTGGTAGATGGTAGAAATATTTGGAAAAATGATATTACTAAAACTGCCCAGTTGCTAGAAAGCATTGCAACAGTAGTACATAAAGAAAATATCATCGTATCCAATTCATGTTCTCTACTTCATACACCATTCAGACTCAAATATGAAGAGAAGATGGATGCAGATATTAAAAACTGGCTCTCTTATGCTGTTGAAAAACTCTCAGAAGTCTCACTTATTTCTAAACTCTTCTTTGATGGTGAAGCATCATTGAATGAAGATGAGAGAAAAGCATTAAATGCAAATAAAGAAGCCAATACCCTAAGAGCCAACTCAACACGTATTCACAACAAAGCTGTACAAAATAGAGTAAATAACTTTACTAAACTAGTACGTGATGGTAACTATGAAGAGCGTATTAAAATTCAAAAAGATATTTTGGGCTACAAAGATTTGGCTACAACTACCATAGGTTCTTTCCCTCAAACACCAGAAGTACGTAAGGCAAGAGCTGACTTTAAAAAGTCTGCTATCTCAAAAGAGGAGTATGAGGCTGAGATGAAAGCATACATTGATGACTGTATATCTTTTCAAGAGGAGTGTGGATTAGAAGTACTTGTACATGGTGAACCAGAGCGTAACGACATGGTAGAGTACTTTGGTGAACAGTTAGATGGGTATGGTTTTTCTCAAAACGGATGGGTACAAAGTTATGGAAGCCGTTGTGTGAAACCACCTTTTATCTATGGAGATATTAGCCGTCCTAAACCTATGACAGTCGAGTGGATAAGTTACGCACAGTCTAAAACCAAAAAGATTATGAAAGGTATGCTCACAGGTCCTGTAACCATACTCAACTGGTCATTTGTACGTGATGATATGGAGAGTGCGTGAAGTCTCTAAACAGATAGCAGTAGCACTCAGTGATGAGATAGATGACTTAGAAAAAGCAGGTATCAAGATGATACAGGTAGATGAAGCTGCCTTTAAAGAAGGTTATCCGTTAAGAGCTGAAAATATCCCTACCTATGAAGCATGGGCAGTGAGAGACTTTAAAATTTCAGTAAGTACCGCAGACAAAGAGACACAGATACATACACACATGTGTTACTCTGAGTTCAATGACATTATCAGAACCATAGAAGATATGGATGCAGATGTGATTTCTATAGAGACAGCACGCTCAGGAAATGAACTACTCAAAATCTTTAAAGAGGTTGGATACAAACAAGAAGTTGGGCCTGGGGTGTATGATATTCACTCACCACGTATTCCTAGTGTAGAAGAGATGGTAGAACAAATTAGGTTACTACTTGAAGTACTACCAAAAGAACAACTCTGGATAAACCCAGACTGTGGACTTAAAACACGTAAGTGGGAAGAGGTAAAACCTAGTCTTATCAATATGGTAAAAGCTGTAGAAATTGTTCGGGAAAAATTAGAAAAATAATACATTTCACGTAGGGTGGGATTTTCCACCAATAATTTAAATTTAATTATAACGGTGGATAAATGCCCAAAGGAAATACCTTTAGGTGCCACCCTACGTATTTATTGACTAGAAAACCTCTATTTACGCATTTTCATCTGTTTTCATATCTATAAGCTCTGCTAGAAGTTCATCTATCTCTTCCTCTTCAAGCTCGTCACGTCCTAACTCTTCGACTATGGAAAAACACTCTGTACGCATCTCTCTCATCTCTTCTAAGTCCTCTTTTTGCTCTTTAGATGCTGTTTTAGCTTTGTCTATAGCTGAAAAAAGTTCATCGATAGCTACTTCCAAATCTGGAATAATCTCTAATTCTAAAAGGTTTTTAAGTTTCTCTGCATTTGTCATGGTGTTTCCTATGGTTTTAATAGACGAATTATAGCAAAAAAAATAAACATCTTGTTTTTTAAAAAGTTAATGTACAATAACCAAAAAAAGGAATACACCTATGTCCCAACAATACCAAGATAGAGATGAAAATTTTTATAAAAGAGCCGATGCACTCATCAACCTAGCTAATGAACACATCAACAACGAAGAGACTCGCCCTGCACTAGCAAACGACTCCCTACTCTACGCCTCAGCACGTTTCAGCACATGGATAGCCGCAGCAAGTTTTAAAAGTGGCGAAGAATTTACAGAAGACAAAGAGAACATCATAGAGTTCTTTACCCAACAATACAAAGAGATGATAGAAGAGCATTTTAAAGATTATGCTGAAAATTACGATACCTATATGGGTGTGAGTAAAGAGAAGTAGGCACTAAGGTCTAAATACTTTTATCTCTAACTCTTTGATAATCTTATAGTGCTTATCATTAGCTGTACAAAGTGCCAATCCATAATTTGAACAAGTTGCTCCTATTAATGCATCGGCTAACTGCATGGAGTGGCTCAAAAAGAGGGTGTAAAACTTCGCCCTGCTTTCATGCCACGTACCATCTTATCGACAGACTCTTCTTTATCTGCCCACATACCAAACATCTCATCATTATTTACTTCGTTATTGGGGGTATAATAAGGTACACTTTTTTCAATAAATTATACTATTTTAAGTAGTATAACTTGGTAAAACACAGCTATTATGTTAATTGAGGTGTAGCATTTAATTGGATTTTCAAAGCATCTATCATTTTCATGACCGTATCAAATCTTGGCTTCGCATTAGGTCGGAATGCTTTATAGAGACTCTCTCTGCCTAACCCAGTATCTTTTGCTATTTGAGCCATTCCTTTTGCTTTGGCGATATGACCAATAGCTCTTAAGAACTCTTCATTATCTCCATCTTCAAGTACCTGAGAAAGATATTCTGCCATTGCTTCTTCACTATCAAGATACTCACTAATATCAAAATGTATCAATTCATTGTTCATTATCTATCTCCCTAAGTATTTTCTTTGCTTTTTCTATATCTTTTGTCTGGGTAGATTTATTTCCACCCACCAATAAAATAATAATCTGTTCTTATCTCTTGGTAAAATAAACCCTATATCCCAGACCCGTTTGAATTCTCAATTCAGAAATGGATGCACTTATAGATTTCACATCACCAAAATTACCATGTTCCATTCTTTCAATTCGTCTAGCTACAGCAATACGACCTTTCATGTCTTTGAGCTTTTGAATCCATTGAGAAAAAGTTTTTGTTGATTTTATTTCATACATAGCGTATTGTATCCATATAGATCGCCAATTATAACAGTAAGTGCAATTTCTTTAAAGTAGTGATTAATTTTATGTTAGGTATTTAAAGGAGAAAATTTGACTTAATTTTAGAACTAATTGAAGTCCGAAGATTCCATAGTATTAGCTAGGTGCAACGATAAGCCGGGTTTTGTCTTGGGTAGTTATTTATCTAGGCGTATTGTTGCCAATACGCTCAAGCGAAGTATGTGTGCTGACTAAACAGCTTGTGAGACTTATACCATATACTTCTTGCTGCGAACAGGGTTTACCTAGCTACCTATGTTACCATAAGTACTGGTAGGCTCTTACCCTACCCTTTCACATTGACCACATATAAATACATGGACTACTTTCTCTCTGTTGCACTTGCCCTCAGATTACTCTGGCCATCCGTTAAATGGAGTTCTGTCTCACTTGCAGCCCGGACTTTCCTCTCGTGACCTAATGTCACCAGCAACTACCTATTGCACCTAAAAGAATTATATCATAGAAATATTGTAAAAAGGTAAAAGAGATAAAATTAAAGGAAGTAAGTAGATTTAAGTGTTTGGACGAGGGAGTATATGTCAGTATATGACTGACTCCATCGCCCCAAAGATGCAGTAAAGCAAGAAGTAAAGACTACTTCATTGCTTCTTTTGCGTATTTCTCACCAAGTTCGTATGCTGTTAAGTTAATAGCATGTACTTTAGCAGGTACTTTAGAAAGCATAGTATTAATAAGTGTTTCTTTATCAATAGCATCCATAAAAGTATTTGCAATAGCAAGTGCAACTACTGATTGAGTAATTACATTTCCTACCTCTTCTTTAGCAATAGTAATAATAGGTATCTCTACGATATTCCATTTTTTTCTATCTTCCTCAGTAGGGTGTACCAAGTTTGGTTCAACAACAATTGTACCACCTAGTTTAACACCATTTTTGAATGATTGGTAAGATACATCTGCTACTGAAAGCATAAAGTTTACTTCACCATCATTTGCATATGGGTAATAAATCTCTTTATCATCAAGTTGAATATCCACCACTGTTGGACCACCACGAACTTGTGATGTATATGTTGCTGTTTTTAGTCCAAATCCACCAGTTTTAATCTTTGCAGCTGCAAAAATTTCACCAGCAAGAAGAACACCCTGTCCACCAACACCTGTAAATCTCATTAATGTTTTAGCCATGATGTCTCTCCTTATATTTTTTTCACAAAGTCGTCTTGAGTAATTTTAGCTCTTTGACCTTGATGAACTTTTTTAATATCTTCGTACATATCACAATACTCTCTTACCTCTTTATCTTGTTTCAAGATACCTGTTGGAAGTAGGTTTAATTGCTCCTCTGGAGTCATTGCATCATATTTCTTTTTAGAAACTGTAATACTATCTATCCAATCTAGGTTAGCCATAGCAGAAGCCATTTTATTCTTTCTACCAAGGTTAATATGACAGTTAGAATTAAGTTCTACAAAAGAGAAACCTTTATGTTCTAATGCTTGAATAATCAATTTTTCCATTTTCTTAGGTGCATTTACAGTCTCTCTAGCAACAAAAGAAGCTCCTGAAGCGATAGCAAGTTCACATGCATCAAAAGTAGGATCAATGTTACCAACTTTTTGTGTAACTGTCCACATACCTTGTGGAGTAGTAGGAGATGTCTGAGAGTTAGTCAATCCATAAATAAAGTTATTGATAATAATAAATGTAATATCAATATTTCTTCTACAAGCATGAATAGTATGGTTACCACCAATAGCAAGTGCATCGCCATCACCAGCAACACATACTACATATTTATCTGGGTTAGCAAGTTTAATACCAGTTGCATAAGCTACTGTTCTACCATGTGTTGTATGAACTGTATTGAAGTCAACATAAGAAGAGAATCTTCCTGAACACCCAATACCAGATACTACACACATATCATCTTGAGAGATGCCTAACTTATCTACAGCACGAATGAACGACTTTAAAATAACTCCATCACCACAACCCCAACACCATAGTGTTGGCATCTTCTCTAGTCTTAAATATTTATCGTAATTAAATGCCATATTAAAATACCTCTTTTACTTTTTCTACTATTTCATAAGGTGAAATAGCTCTACCGTTAACTTTGTAAAGTCCTTCTAAATCAAGTCTACCTGAAGCTCTCTCAATCTCTTCTGTGTATTGTCTAATATTCAGTTCAACACAAAGAACATTTTTTGTTACAGATGTTACTTCTTTGATTCTTTTTGCAGGAGATGGCCAAATAGTGATAGGTCTAAATAGTCCAGCTTTAATACCATCTGCTCTAAGGTGACGAATAGCCTCTTTAGCTGCAAGTGATACTGAACCATAAGCGATGATAAGTACTTCACCCTCTTCACCATTAAGATCATCCATCATAAACTCTTCGTTAAGTTCAATCTCATCTTGATGAGCCATAACTTTATCTTCAAGTCTTTGAATAAGTTTTCTACAAGTTTCAATCTCTTCTGTAGGGAATCCCATAGCATCGTGATGAAGACCAGTAAAGTGGTATCTATAACCTTCAAACATTGGGTTAAGTACTGCTGGTTCTGTTGGTCCACACTCATAAGGTCTATAGTCTTCTGGAGCACCTTCAAATTTCTTTCTAAGTACTATTCCAGCTGCTACGTCTTCTTGAGTTGGTAACATCGCTTTACCATGCATGTGTCCTAAAGTCTCATCTGTAAGTACAATAACTGGTTGCATAAATCTATCTGCTAAGTTAAATGCTCTTACTACTTCAGTATAACACTCTGCTAGGTTACCTGCACATAAAGTAATTGAACGGTAATCACCATGTGACGGATTAGATGCTTGTTTAATATCACCTTGAGATACACGAGTTGGAAGACCTGTAGATGGACCACCTCTCATAACGTTCACAAGTACCATTGGTACTTCTGCCATTTGTGCTAAACCAAGGTTTTCTGCTTTAAGTGATACACCAGGTCCTGATGTTGCTGTTAAAGCTCTAACACCTGACATAGAAGCACCAATTACACAACAAATACCTGCGATTTCATCTTCCATTTGGATAGATGCTCCACCAACCTTTGGTAAAAGGTCAGAACAAACATGCATTATTTCACTAGATGGTGTTAATGGATATCCTCCAAAAAAAGTACATCCTGCATCAACGGCTGCAATTGCTGAAAGTTCATTACCTGTTGATATTACTTCTCTAAGTTCTGACATTAATTTGCCTCCTTATAATCTGTAGGGATTCTATACCCATTATTTGCTATTGCCTCTTGTCTTGCTTTTGATGCATCTACAAGTTTTGCAAATTTAAACTCTTTTTTCTCTGCTACATAAATAGCGAAGTCAGGACATACAAGTTCACACTCATTACATCCGATACATGAATCAGGTGCGATAACGCTAATCATTGCACCTAAAGTTGAAGTTGGTTCTTGTTGCATTGAAAGTACACCTGCGGGACATGAGTCCACACAAATATCACATGCTTTACATCTAGCCGTATCTACCCATACTGGAGTATTCTCAGGAGCTACCATTGCTGCCATATTTTCCCCTTTTTATTTGTTAAAATTTAAGTGAGATTTGTTAGGGTATTACCCTATTCACTAAGATGAGAATAACTTACTTTTTGTAAGGTTGATATGAATAAGCTAGATTTACTAGTACTATAACTGTAGTTGTTACCTTTTGAAGCAACATAAATCTAATGATTTTATGTATTAATTTTACCTATAGCACATGAGATAAAACTTTTTGCTTTAGCAGAACTTCCATCAACAAATCCCATTTTCTCTGTTACAAATGGGTACCCTAAGCTTTTAAGGCTCTCACCTAAGCTATCTATCTTCTCTTCTGCTATATCTAATGTAATTTCTCTAGGATTTACATCAAGATTAACCTCTACTTTTCCAAATTCTTCAAAAAGCTTTTCCTTCAGTGTACTAGCACAACCACCACATTTAACATTAATAACTTGAAATGTTTGTATCATTTAGTTACCTTTTATACATTATTTAAGACTATTTGAACACTTATTTAGAAAAAGAGTCATATTTGCTTGTTATAGTATAGGGAATTAAAATTAAAATTTATTAAAGTGAGTAGATAAAGAAGTTATAAAGCATAAAGTAAGGCAGAATGCCTTACTTCAAAAAAGATATAATATTAACCAAGTAGCTCTTTAACTGCTTTTCCAATATCAGCAGGAGAAACAACAACCTTAACACCAGCAGCTTCTAATGCTTCCATTTTCTCTTTAGCAGTTCCAGCAGAACCACTTACGATTGCTCCAGCGTGCCCCATTGTTTTACCTTTAGGTGCAGTTTGCCCAGCAATAAAAGCAACAACTGGTTTTGTGATTTGTTCTTTAATTAGTTTTGCAGCTTGAATTTCAAGATCTCCACCAATTTCACCAATCATAACGATACATTTTGTATCTGGGTCTGCTTCAAACATAGGTAAAATTTGGTTATATGAAAGACCAATAATTGGATCTCCACCAATACCAACAGCCGTTGTAATACCATAACCTTCGTTACATACTTGGTTTGCACCTTCATAAGTAAGCGTACCAGACTTAGAGATAAGTCCAACATTTCCTTTTTTGAAAATTGAACCTGGCATAATACCAATTTTACACTCTTCAGCCGTAATAATACCTGGACAGTTTGGTCCAATAGTCATCATCCCGTGTTTATTTGCATGAGCTTTAGCCATCTGCATATCTTTAATAGGAGCACCTTCTGTAATGATTACAGCAAGTTCAATACCAGCTTCAGCAGCTTCCATCACTGCATCACCAACAAATGCAGGTGGTACAAATATCATCGATACTGTAGCACCTGTAGATGCAACAGCTTGAGCTACTGTATTAAATACAGGCTTTTCTAAATGTGTTTGACCACCTTTATTTGGAGTAACACCACCAACGATATTTGTTCCATAAGCAATACATTGCTCAGCGTGAAAAGTTCCCTCTTTACCTGTAAAACCTTGTACGATTACTTTTGAATCTTTGTTTACTAAAATTGACATCTCTTATTTTCCTTTAAACTCTGCTGCTGCTTTTACAGCTTTTGCTGCACCATCACCTAGATCATCACCAACGATTAAATTTGCAATGTTAGCATTTTTTAAAATCTCTGCAGCCTCTGGAGCATTTGTTCCATCAAGTCTTACAATTACAGGTACATTAACATCTGTTATTTTAGTTGCTTCAATAATACCATTTGCAATTCTATCACATCTTACAATACCACCAAAGATATTTACAAAAATAGCTTTTACATTTGGATTTTTAAGAATTATTTCAAAACCTTTTGCAACAGTTTCAGCATTTGCACTTCCACCAACATCGAGGAAGTTTGCAGGAGTTCCACCCATATGGTTAATAGTATCCATAGTACCCATAGCAAGACCAGCACCATTTACCATACAACCAATTTCACCATCAAGTGCAACATAAGATAAACCATATTTAGCAGCTTCAATTTCATCTGCATCTTCTTCACTTAAATCTCTCATAGCTGCGATTTCTGGTTGACGTCCAAGTGCTGAATTATCAAATCCCATTTTACCATCAAGTGCTAAGAATTCTCCATCTCCTGTTTTAACAAGTGGATTTATTTCTATCATCTCTGCATCTTTTTCCATATAAAGTTTAAATAATTTTTGTGCAAAAGAGATAATATTTTTTTGTTCATTTTTATCTGTAATACCTAAACCAAAAGCCAATTGTCTTCCATGAAAACCTTGAAAACCTATAGCTGGATCAACAGGAATAGTTACAATTTTTTCAGGTGTATTTTCAGCTACATCTTCAATATTCATTCCACCTTCAGTAGAAGCCATAATTAGAGGCATCTCTAATTTTCTATCTAAGACAACAGATAAATATAACTCTGATTGAATATCAGCACCATCTTCTATATATAGTTTTTGAACTAATTTACCTTCAGCAGTTGTCTGATGCGTCACTAAAGTCATTCCTAAAATCTCATTAGCTAATGCTTCTACTTCTTCTAAAGACTTAGCAAGTTTAACACCACCACCTAGTCCTCTTCCTCCAGCGTGAATTTGTGCTTTAACAACCCAAACAGGTCCCCCTAAAGTTTCAGCAGCTACAACTGCATCTTTAACACTTTCTACCATAATACCTTTTGGTGTTGGTACACCATATTTAGCAAAAATTTGTTTTGCTTGATACTCATGAATATTCATATAGACTCCTTTTTTTACAATAAGTTCCTTTATTATATGCCTATAAGAGATAATACTCGATTAATACTATTATCAAAAATGGTAAATTAGATGATGTGGTAAATTTTTACACAGTTAAAAAAAGAAGAAGCTAAAAAGTGAGAAGAGAGAAGTAAAAGAGTGGGTAATTTCTTCCCACTCTAAAAGTATGTAGTTAGTTTTTTACTTCATACTCTGCTCTACCCATTTGATAGAGGTCATTTCCATGTGTATCATTGATAACAGTTACAGGAAAATCTTTTACAGTAATTTTACGTACAGCTTCAGGTCCTAATTCTGGATAAGCAATCACTTCTGCTGATGTAATTTTCTTACCAAGTAATGCACCTGCACCACCTGTTGCACCAAAATAGATACCATCATACTCAACACAAGCATCTTTTACCGCTTGATTTCTTTTTCCTTTACCTATCATTCCTTTTGAACCATTTTTCAACATAGTAGGTGAAAAAGAGTCCATTCTGTAAGAAGTAGTAGGTCCTGCACTCCCAATAGGATCACCAGGTTTTGGAGGTGTTGGTCCAACAAAATAGATAATAGAACCCTCTAAATCAAATGGAAGCTCTTCACCTTTTGCAATAAGATCTGTAAGTCTTTTATGGGCTGCATCTCTTGCTGTAAAAATAGTACCGTTCAGTAACACAGTATCTCCAGCTTTAAGCTTTTTTGTATCTTCACTGCTTAATGGAGTAGTTAACGTATAATTTGCCATTTTATCTCCTTATATTGTGATATGTGTATGTCTTGAAGAGTGACACTGAACATTTACTGAAACAGGTAACGAAGCGATATGACAAGGATTAGACTCTATATGTACAGCCAATGCTGTTTTAGTTCCACCCATACCCATAGCACCAATACCAAGATTATTGATAAGTGTCATCATCTCTGCTTCCATCTCAGCCATTTCTGGATCAGGATGTACAGAACCGATATCTCTAAAGAGTGCATGCTTAGAAGAGATACACGCTTTTTCAAACGTACCACCGATACCTACACCTACAGTTATAGGAGGACAAGGGTTTCCACCTGCATCAGAGATAACCTCTTTTACATAGTTCATAATACCCTCTTTACCTGCAGCAGGAGGGAATACTCTTGCTCTACTTACATTTTCTGAACCACCACCTTTAGCAGCATATTCAATATCTATTTTATCTCCTGCAACAATATCAAAGTGAATGATAGCGGGTAAGTTATACCCTAGAGTATCTTTAAGATTTGCACGAGAAAAAGGTTCACAAGTTGATGCTCTAAGATAGGCATCTGTGTATCCTTGCTCTGTACCTTTATTGATGGCATCTCTAAGTAGTCCACCTTTAATCTTAACCTCATCACCTACATTAACAAAAAAGACTGCTAAACCTGTATCTTGACAGAGTGGTCTTTTTTCATTTTTTGCGATATTTGCATTTTCAAGTATTTGACGAATAACCTCTTTACTTACAGGTGAAGCTTCATTATTCATCGCTTCTTCTAATGCCTCATAAGTATCTTTAGGCAAATCAGTACCACAGTGAACAATAATATCTCTTACTGCTTTGACAACTACGTCAAATTCAATTTCTCTCATTAAAATATCTCCTAAGTGTATAATATAAATTATTCTACAATGTGCTTAATTAAAAGTGTATAAATATATATGAAATTAGAGTGAGGCTTGAGGAAACCTCAAGCCTATGGGAAGTATGGTAATTTATTTGTCAAAAAATCCACTATCTGTTAAAATAGCTATGTTCTCTTTAATAGACTCAACAGCTTTAGAAAACTTTGCTTTTGTCTCATCATCAAGATCTAACTCTATGATTTTTTCAATACCATTTGCACCAATAACACACGGTACACCTACAGCAACATCATCATAACCATATTCACCACTTAATATCGCACAACTAGGTATGACTTTCTCTTCATCACTTAGAATAGCTTCAACCATAATAGAGATAGCACGTCCAGGAGCAAAAAATGCTGAAGTTTTAAGATACTTAACTATCTCTGCCCCACCATCTTTTGTTTTGGCAATAATATCTTGCATATCTTCTTTTGAGACTATCTGATCTAGTGGAACTCCACCTACATTGGTAATCTCTGGATAAGGTATCATATTTTCACCATGTTCACCAATAACCATCGGTTTAATCTGTGATGCACCAAAACCTGTTTTTCTTCTAATCTGATATGCCATTCTTGAAGCATCTAATGCCCCACCCATACCAATAATTCTATTTTTATCCCAACCTGTCACTTTGTGTACAACATAAGTCATAACATCAAGTGGGTTAGAGACACAAAGAATAATAGCATTAGGTGAATACTTCTTAATGTGTCCTGTAACTTCTTTTACAATACCTGCATTAATATTGAGTAAATCTGCTCTAGTCATATCTTTTTTTCTAGGTACACCTGCGGTAATAACTACTACATCACAATCTTTAATATCTTCAGGCTTTACCGCTGCTTCAACCACTGTACCTCTGGGAGAGTAGTTTGTTGCTTGAGCGATATCTATAGCTTTACCTATCGCTACTTCTGGGAAAATATCATAAAGTAATATTCTATGACATGTTCCTGTAAATGCTAAACTATATGCTGCTGCTGCACCAACTGCTCCTGCTCCTATTATTGCTACTTTTTTTCCTGTCATACTTTCTCCAAATATTGATTTTTTTACTTAACTTCTAATCCAAAAGTAAAGCCACTCTTAACCTTCTCTATCAACTCAGGCATAATATCTTGATACTCACCTACAATTCCAAAATCTGAATTTGCAAATATAGTCTCTTTTGCATTACTGTTAATAGCAATAATTGTTTCTGATTCTTTCATTCCTGCAATATGCTGAACTGCCCCAGAAATACCTACGGCTATATAGACTTTTGGTCTTACAGTTTTTCCTGTTTGTCCTATCTGTCTTGCATACTCAGAAACACCTTCATCAACCATAACACGTGTTGCAGCCCATTCAGCATTTATACCTTGTGCTTTAAGTGCTTCTGCTAACTCTTTAACCATCTGCATACCATCACTTGTAGTACCTCTACCGCCTGCAATAATAACATCAGCTTCAAACAGACCTTGCATACCACCTTCACCAATAACCGTTTCAATAATCTCAGTGGCAAATTCAGACTCATCTAAAATAGGTGTAAATGCTGTGATTTTTCCTTCTTTACTCTCATCTCTTACTGGAACCTCAAAAGTTCCTGCTCTTGCTGTTGAAATTTGAGGACAGACAAAACCAATAATTGTTGCCAATTTAGATTCACCATACGTAGGTCTTCTTGACTCTAAGATAGGAGCATAAATCACTTGCTCTTTCGTCTCTTTATTTCTATGCTTATGCTCACCTATAATAAGTTGCGTACAATCAGCGGTTACACCTGAACCTCTTTTAACACCAATTCTTGGAGCCAATTCACGTCCAGCAGTTGTCGCTGCAAAAAGTGCAATCTCAGGATTTTTCTCTGCTATAACTTGTGAAAAGATTTCAGAGAATGGTAAAATACGATACTCTTCAAGTCTATCATCATCAATAACAATAACCTCATCAGCACCATGAGCAATAAGCTCTTTTGCCAATTCACCTACATTTTTACCAATAATAACTGTAGTTACGGTAGTTCCATCTTCAAGAGAGTTTGCAAGATCTCTAGCAGGAGTTAGTAACTCTAAAGATGGTCTTGAAATTTCACCTTTTACCACTTCTGCCCATGTTAAGATACCTGAAGCACCATTTCTAAAGTCAATACGTCTAAGTGTATCATCTACTTTTTTAGCTTTTTTGGCTTTCTTCTCTTTTACTTCAAGGGTGTTTTTCCCCTCTTTCATTTGAGCTAATAATGACTCTACTAACTCAACCTCATTATGTCCTTCTGCCATTTTTGCAGGGGCTCTTTCACTCTTAATGGTTGCTACTTTAGAAACAATAGTAGGACTTCCTCCCTCGCCTGGTACACCAATACCAATGAAGTCTGTGGTTAATGATACATCATCAATACTAAATATTTTAATCTCTGCTTTTCTTGCTTTTACTGCACCACTTAATGTTGATCTTCTTGGATCTATACCTGTTGGAGTAAAACTCATTGCACAAGGTAGAGGAAGGCTCATCATCTGGTAACCACCTTCGATGATTCTTTTTGCATGTACACGCCCATCTATAAACTCAGCTGTCTCTATAAAAGTTCCTTGTGGGATACCCATAAACTCAGCGACTTGTGAAGGTACGTGTGCTGTATCACCATCTGATGTTTGACGACCAGCAACGATGATATAATCTTCATCTTTGCCTTTTCCAAAATCTAAATGCTTTAACATATGAGAGATAGCTAAACCTGTGGCATACGTATCTGACCCACCGAGTTTTCTATCACTTAAAAGATATGCTTCATCATACCCCATTGCTAAAGCATTCTCTAATGATGTTGTAAACGAGGGAGGTCCCATAGAACATACGATAAGTTTTGCATCAGGATACTCACTCTTAATCTGAAGCCCTGCTTCTAAACCATATTGACAGTCAATATTGATAATTGATTTTGCTTTTGTTCTATCCATTAAACCATCATCACCCATTCTCATCTCAGATGGTAATGGGACTTGTTTCATTAAACTAATTATTGTCATACTATATTCTCCTCCTGCTTACATATTTGTGTATTCTGGACCATCTCCACCATAAGGTGTAGTCCAAGTTATTCCACCATTTGGTGATTTGATGTCACAAGTTTTACAGTGTACACAATTCTCTGCATGGAGTCTTAATGATTTATCACCGCTATTTCTATCTATATGAAGTTCATACACTTCAGCAGGACAAGCAGCAGCTACAGTTAAACCATACTCTTCTATATTTGATGATTGAAACTGTGCTTTATTGTTAATTACAAGGTGAATAGGCTGATGTTCATCATGCATAGCTTTAGAGTGATAAACCCCTGTTACTTTATCAAAAGTGAGTTTTTTATCCCACTCTAATTTACCTGCAAATCGTTCTTTGAACGGCACACCTTTATAGTCACTAAGCTTTTGCGTCTCGTCAGCATCGGCAATAGTTTTAGGTACAAATAGACAAGTTCCACCTGTAACTAATTGAACACCCATTTTAAGTCCACCAAGCACCATACCATCATTCATGACAGCTCTCATATTTCTAATAGGGTACATCTCTTTATAGATAAAACTATTCTTGACTCTCTCTTCATATTCTGAAAGCGTTTTCTTACTTGTGTCACCTTTTTCAAAAGCACTCATAGCAGTTCTAGCTGCACAAATACCTGAACGCACAGCTAAGTGAACCCCTTTAAGTCTAGCTGTACTCAAAAACCCTGCACTATCTCCAACTATCATAAGATTATCTTCATAATATTTAGGAATAGAGTTCCATCCACCCTCGGGAAGTGTTTTTCCACCAAACTCAAGCAGACTACCACCATCTAAAAATTTAGAAACATAAGGGTGTGTTTTCCAAATCTGCATCGCTGCATGTGTGTCAAAACTAGGATCTGCATAATCAAGACCTACGACAAGACCTAGTGCTACTCTGTTATCTGTTAATCCATAGATAAATCCACCGCCAAACTCAGACTTATCTTGAAGTGGATAACCAAAAGTATGGTAAACAGCACCCGCTTCTATGTTACCCTCAGGTACTTTCCAAATCTCTTTTACTCCTAAAGAGTAAATCTGTGGATTTTTACCTGAATCAAGAGTAAATCTCTCAGTTACTTTTTTGGTAAGACTTCCTCTTGTACCCTCTGCTAAAATAGTAATACCTGCTTCTACTACTGTACCAGCTTGAAAGTTTTTAAGTTTTTTTCCATTATGATCTATACCAGTGTCTTTAGTTTTTACACCAACGATTTTACCATCTTCGTTATAAAGCATATCATCTACAGAAAATCCAGTATATATCTCTACACCCTTCTTTTCAGCAAGCTCTGCTAAGTATCTACATACCTGTGCAAGAGAAGCAATATAGTTACCTTCATTATTCATATAAGGTGGGTGAAATGGTAATTCTATTTCTCCATTTTCATTCAACTTCACTGTTACATCTGTTGATACTTTAGAATCAAAGGGAACACCATCAAACTCCTCTTGTGTCAATAAGTCTTTAAATACTTTAGGTCTTATCACCGCCCCTGAAAGTATGTGTGAACCAATTGAGCTTCCCTTCTCAATAAGCATTATTCTTTTCTCTTCACCTTTTTGTTTTAAGCTGTTAGCTAGTTCTATAGCTGTTGCTAATCCAGCGGGTCCACCACCAACGATCAGCACATCAGTTAAAATAACATCACAATTACTCATTAAACACTCCCTTATTTATTAATCACTTGAACCTATATTTTACATACCCTTAGGTTAATATCTTAATGAGTATTTTAAATTAAAACAATCAAAATTCTAAATCAAGCATTAATAAACATAACACTTTTTAAGTTATAATTCAAATAAGTAGAAGTTTTAGTTGTCTAATGACGATATATGTGAGAATTTGTAACAGTATTTATTACTACTTTTATAAAGAAAGTAGTAAAAGGAATCAATCCTTTTACTAGAAGATTTTACTTATCAAAAAAATTCATCTCTTCAAGTATATCTACCATCTCTTGTACAGAAGCAACAGAGTTTTTAAACCTAGTTTGTTGTAATGGTTTAAGTGTCATAGGAATCACTTTTTCAGCACCCCCCGCACCTATCATAACAGGTACACCAGAGACGATACCTGTATACCCATAATCATCTTGTAACATAATAGCACAAGAGTGTATTTGGTTAGTATCTTGCAAAATAGCTTCTACTATTACTGTTGTTGACTTTGCAGGTGCATAGTATGCTGAACCATCACCTAAAAGATTAACTATCTCAGCTCCACCATTTCTTGTTTTTCTAACGATTTCACCTATCTCTTCTGAATCAAGTAAATCATCTATAGGTACACCTGCAACTGTAGTAAACTTAGGTAGAGGTACCATAGTATCACCATGCCCACCCATTACTGTAGCACGAATCTGACCTGCACCATACTCAAGTTTTTCATAAATAAAGTGAGCCATTCTCGCCGCATCTAAGATACCTGCCATTCCAAGTACTCTCTCTCTAGGAAAACCTGTCTCTTTAAGTACAACATAAGTCATAACATCTAAAGGATTAGAGACGACCACAACTATAGCATCAGGAGCATGCTCCTTAATCTGTCTTGCATAGTTTTTTACAATCTCTGCATTTTTTATTAATAAGTCATCTCTACTCATCCCTGGTGTACGTGGAGCACCAGCAGTAATAACAACAATATCAGAATCAGCCATATCTTCAGGACCTTTAGCAGCTTTAACAATAGTGTGTTGTCTTGCTGCATTAGCAGCTTGAGACATATCAAGTGCTTTACCTTTAGCTACATTATAGTTTCTACCCATAAATACTATATTATGACATGAACCATTCATTGAGAGTATAAATGCTACTGTAGAACCAAAGTTACCAGTACCAATAACCGTTACTTTTTTACCTTTTGCCATTTTTATTCCTTCATACACAAAAATTACTTGTTCATTATGTTTTCAATATAGAGCTTGCTGATATATATGTAACGATATATATTAGCAAACACAGTTTGAAAACAAAAAAATTCCCAAGAATGATAGAGTATATCGAGGCAATATAACAAAATAGGGACTATTGAAATAAAAATTACTTTATTTTTGATGTGTGAGAAGAGTTGAAACAGTTTTTATGTGAGATGGGGATATTTTAAAAGGTGTTAAAGGAAAAGAGAGAGATGAAGAAATCTATTTTAAGATTTAAAATAGAAAGAAATCCACCCCAAAAGGGGTGAAATAATATTAGTGAATACTATATAGCATCAATAATAGCGTTAAGTGTAGCCGAAGGTCTCATTGCCTTCTCTGCTAACTCTTCATTAGGGTTAAAGTAACCACCGATGTCTTGAGCTTTACCTTCTACTGCAAGAAGTTCAGCAATAATAGTTGCTTCTTTCTCTTTAAGTTCAGCAGCAACTGGTGCAAATTTAGCAGCTAGTTCTGCGTTTGCTCCGTTTGCTAGTGCATCTGCCCAGTACTGAGCTACAAAGAAGTGAGACGCTTTATTGTCAGGCTCTCCACATTTTCTTGAAGGTGCTTTGTTGTTGTCAAGGTAACCATCATTTGCAACATCAAGTGCCGCTGTAAGGGCCGCTAGTTTTTCGTCTTTATGTTTGTTACCGATAAATCTTAATGACTCAGCAAGTGCCAAGAACTCACCTAGTGAATCCCATCTTAAGTGACCCTCTTTTAAAAATTGTTCAACATGCTTAGGAGCTGATCCACCTGCACCAGTTTCATACAATCCACCACCAGCCAGAAGAGGAACAATAGAAAGCATTTTAGCAGATGTTCCAAGCTCTAAGATTGGGTACATGTCTGTAAGGTGATCTCTAAGAACGTTACCAGTAACAGCGATAGTATTTAAACCTTCTCTGATTCTTTTATTAGTAAATCTTGTAGCATTAGTCACATTCATAAATTGAATATCTAGTCCATCTGTATCTAAATCAGCTAAGTAAGTTTTTGCTTTTTTAATCATCTCAGCATCGTGAGCTCTATTTTCATCTAACCAGAAGATAACTGGAACTTGCTCAATTTGACCACGCTCTACTGCTAATCTTATCCAGTCTTTAATAGGGATGTCTTTTGCACGTGACATTCTCCAGATATCTCCAGCTTCACACTCAAAACTCATAAGAACTGTACCATCTTCAGCAGTAACTGTAACAGTTCCAGCTTCAGCAAGTTCAAATGTAGTTGGGTGAGAACCATACTCTTCTGCTTTTTGAGCCATAAGACCAACATTTGCCATTGAACCCATAGTAGTTACATCATATTGACCATTCTTAACACAATCAGCTACCATCTCTTCGTGGAACATACCATAAGTACTATCAGGGATAACAGCCACACACTCTTTAGCATCGCCATTTCTGTTCCACTGTTTACCACCTTCTCTTACAACAACTGGCATAGAAGCATCAATAATTACATCGTTAGATGCATTGAAGTTTGTTGTTCCTTTATCAGAATCAACCATTGCTATTTCTGGGTTATCAGACTCAACTACTGCTTGGAATGCAGCTTTGATTTCAGCCTCTTGTGCATGACCAGAAATTTTATTTTCTAAGTCAGACATACCTTGGTTTGGTTTAATACCAAGCTCTGCAAAAGTCTCAGCATATTTTGTAAATACATCTTGGAAAAATACTGTAAATGCATGACCAAACATAATAGGGTCAGAAATTTTCATCATTGTAGCTTTGAGGTGGATTGACCATAAAACATTATTTGCTTTTGCATCTTCTATTGTTTCAGCAATGAAAGTTTTAAGTTTAGAAACAGACATAAATGTACCATCTAAAACCTCCTTATCTAGTGCATCAATTGTTGCTAATTCGCTACCATTAAGTGCAATAGTAACTTTTTGAGCTTTATCCATAGTTACTGATTTTTCATTTCCTTGGAAATCACCATCGCCTGCCATGTGAGCTACATAAGATTTAGCATTTTCTGGGAATGCTTTAAGTCTATGTGGGTTGTTTTGTGCAAACTTCTTAACAGCTTTTGCTGCTCTTCTGTCTGAGTTACCTTCTCTAAGTACTGGGTTAACCGCAGAACCAAGACAAGTGTTGTATTTTGCTCTAATAGCTTCTTCTTCAGGAGTAGCTGGATTTTCAGGGAAATTAGGAATATCGTGACCTTGACCTTGAAGCTCAGCAATACAATCTTTTAACTGACCTACAGACGCAGAGATGTTTGGAAGTTTAATGATGTTTCCATCTGCTTCAAGAACAACTTCTCCAAGTTTACTTAGTTCATCTTCTGCAAGACCCATAGCTGAAAGTACTCTTCCTGCTAATGAAATATCAGAAGTAACAACAGAAACACCTGCTGCCTGAGTAAATGCGTTTACGATTGGTAGTAGTGAATAGGTTGCTAAAGCTGGTGCTTCATCAATTTTTGACCATATGATCTTTGGTAATTTTGACATTAATGTTCCTTAGTTTTTTGATTATTAATACTTAAAGTGTAACACTTTTTGATGCTGATGCTATTTAAACACTAGGTTAGTGAAAAATTATATTATTTATTTGTTTCTATACTACACAATAATATAGCACTAAAAGAGATATGGCATACTATATATACCCATCTATACGCTTTTAGTCTCTAATTTTCAATTCACTATCTATGAGGATTTTTTGGAAAGGTACTTCTAATGTAGGGTCAATCATCAAAGCAGTAGAGTAAACACCACTTTGTAACGTACTTGTAGAGATAACACTTGAAGAGATAATCTCTTTTTGTAGTGTATCTATATGTACTATGTGCGAATAACTTTCACCTTCTATCTTTTTATTTCTTTCATAAGATGCTGATGTGGTTAATGCTTGATTGGATAAGAGTACATCATAGATATAGAGTTTGGGATTTAAAGGGTTTTTGATACCTATTTTAAAAGGGTTACCATTTGGTTTAGAACCTAATGCATAGATATCTCCTCCAAAGTTGATTAACGCAGAGGTAATTTTAGCCTTTTTGACTATTTTTATAGCATTATCTACTGCATACTCTTTGATAAACCCACCCAAGTCTATCTGAGTGTAGGGGTTACTAAAGTGCAGTTTGTCTTTTTTTACCTCAAAATGGTCACAACCTACATACGAACTGAGTACGCTTTTACGCTCTTCTACCTCTTGAACACTCTGTAGATTCATACTCTCTTTTAATGTTCCCATAGTGACATCAAAAATACCTTTAGTCTGTTTGTAAAAATACTTTGCTTGTTTCAATATCTCTTTAGTCTGATAATCTACAGTTGATATTTCTCGTCTATTTAATGCCCAGAGGTAAGAGTTTTTGTCAAAAAAATTATATTTACTCTCTAACTTTTTAGAAGCATCTAAAATAGAAGCAGCAACTTTTCTAGCTTTTTCTTGTGAAGCACAATAGAGATGCACTTCACAAGGTGTCGTCATAACAGTAAATTTAAATACATATTGTTTAGAATTTATATTTCATTCCTAATGTCAATATCGTTGCTGAGAGTTCAGTAACGGTAGAGGTATCATAATACTCTGCTCCGATATTATAACTAAATGTATCGTTTTGTTTAAAGTCTATATTTACTTTATAGGTAAAGGCATCAAAATCACTTAAACGTTCATCACTAGATGCATACTTTTCATCAGTAAAATAATCTATCTCTTCATGGTAAAATTCTGCTTGACTCTGTGTATAGTAGCGTAACCCTACTCCTAGTGTAAATTGTTCTGTTAACTTTATATATATATCATTGTCTATCGTATGTGACATAATATCCCAATCATCAGCATAGAGTCTATACGCTCCAATATATGAGATATTTTCTGTAAGCATTTTATTGTACTTTAGTGTAAAACCATACATCAATCTATTGTCAGGTCTATTTTCAACATCTAGTATCGCATCTTGTGTTGGGTAATCTCTTACAATACGCCCATGAGGATTGGTTAAATATCCATCATCAGAACCAATAAATGCAGCAACCTTTACAGAAGAGTCTTTAGTAAGTACTTGTGTAATACCCCCTTGCAGATAATAATTCATTGAGTCCTCAGTATGACTCGCTCCACTATCTCCATCATAAGCACTCGCACCTGTATCTCCATCATAGACTAAGATTTCATTATAGGCTATAGAGAGACCTACATTAACTGCTGTATTATGTGTAGCATCTAAGTAGTGCATATACTCCACTGAACCCGTAAGGGATTGATAATCTTCTTCTCTTGAAAAATCTATTCCTGTGTAGAGTTCATCTCTATTTTCAAATCGTGTAGTTAAAAGAAGTGAAGCTGCGGTTCTATCATCCTCAAAATCTTGCAATCCTTTAAATAAATCCCCATCTTCATTGGTCATATAACTCGGTGTTGCACCACTCACACCATCGTACATGATACTTGCTTTTAAATTGTAATCTGCATTAAAATCATAACTTACCGATAGCATAGGTGCAGTAACCGTTACCCTATCATCACTCTCATCATACTGTAAATACTCTACGCTTACGTAATTCTCCGCATGAAGGAATGAGCTAGTTAAGATAGCTGCTGTTATAGTAGAAAGATATATCGTTTTTTTTAATTGCATCCGCAACCTCCTCCAGATACACCATACCCACCACGTGAAGCTTCTTTAGAGAAATAGATATGTTGCTCGAATTTTTTCACTTCAGGATGAAGCCCCTCAAATTGCATAATGTCTTTAGCCAAGACCTCTTTTTCCCAAGGTTTTACCTCTTCTATACCTGTACACCCTACCATAAGTATGGATGCACATACGAACCATAAAAATGCTTTCATTATAATCCCTTCACCTCTTCTTTTATAACTTTATCTATCTCTTTTACTGCACCGATATGAGAAGCTAATATTTTGGAATTTTTAACATAAAAAAGTGCAGGAATCCCCATAGGATCAAACAGAGAGATGAGTTTATTATCGGTATCATATATAACAGAAAATGAGACTTTGGATTTTGTAACAAAAGCTTTTCCTTTAGCCTCATCTTTATCTACATTGATACCTATCACTTCAACCACATTTTCATTGTGAATTTTGGAGATAAGAGGTAACTCTTTTTTACAAGAGCGACACCATGAGGCAAAAAAGTCTATAAGGTATAACTTATCTTTTTTTAAGTGCAACTTTTTAACTATACTTTTGTCTATAACATCTCCTACACTGTAAGCCATGAGTGAGCCTGTAAACAAAACTAGTATAAGTAGTAATTTTTTCATCTATTAACGCCTTTGTATTAAGATAGTAGAAATCTTAACATATAAGTATTAATGATTTGTGAACGTAAATTATACTACTACTTAGAGTTAACAATATATTCTGCTGGAAAACCTACGGGGATAGGGATATGTAGTTTTGTAAGTATTTTCTCTTCTACTTTATGTAAGGTATAAGGGACATAGAGAAACCTTGCAGCTATCTTTTTATCTATTTGGCTTCGCTCCTCTAAATGTACACGGATACTGTTTGGTACTTCTTTTGAAAAATTGTCAGGTATCAGTGTATCTACTACCATAACCATAATCTCTATATTATCTTTAGCTATACACCCTTTAACAGTTTCCCCTAAAGACTCATAACATTCATTACTATCTTTGATACTGTTTTCAATGGTATCGATATTCCCATTTTCATTTAGTACCATAGCAAAAGGCTGAAATTTTTGTCTTTTTTCTAACTGCTCTTGAGCATAATAGATAGCTTTTTCTAAAATTTCCATAGCTTTATCATCATGATTATTTGACATTTTTATCCTTTTTATTTTATGGTAATACGGTTACGCTTCTACAGATAAACTCTCTTCTAAGTACACACCTAACTGCTTCGCTTCTTCTATGAGTAACGCACTCACTTTTAGTTTACTCTCAATAATAACATCTGCCAATTTAGACTTAATATGTAACTCCAAAGGGTGTTTCCCTGGGTACTCCTCCACTAAAGCTTTAAAATCTCTTATAATTTTTGTTTGCGTATCAAGATTGATAGAAAATATTAAGCTAGGTTGTATTACCTCAGGAACAATCTTCTCCTCTTTTTGTACTTTTACTTTGGTTTTCTTTGCATCTTTAATAGATGAAATTTTTAAAATATTCATACGCGTAAAATCACCATCTTTTGTAATCTTTACTTTAAAGGCTATGGGTTTACTAAGGTCAAACTCTTCATCAAGTTCTTTCAGACGGTTTTCAAAGAGCATCAACTCTATATTTCCATGTAAATCCATAATATTGGCTATACCAAATTTATTCCCTTTTTTAGAAATTTTCTCAGTAATTCCCTCTATCTTGCCTATGAACATCGCTTGAGAGCCATCTGCTAAATCATCTATTTCAGAACTAAGTGTGTAGTTAATCTCATCGAGTGTTTCACGATATTTATCTAAAGGGTGACCTGAAACATAAAAGCCTAAAGACTCTTTTTCCATCTCTAAGATTTCCATATCTTCAAACTCATCCATAGGTGTCAGTTCAATAGTCACAGAGGTCATTTCAGCATCATCACCCCAAAGAGAGTTTAGTGCTTGTTTCTTCGCTTCTCCAGCTTTTTTAGCCATATCTATAATATCTTCTAACTGTGTGAGCATCGCTTGTCTACTGTACCCAAAACTGTCAAATGCCCCTGCTTTGATAAGTGCTTCTATGACTCTTTTGTTCACTTTACTTGAATCAATACGTGAAACAAAATCAGATAAATCTTTAAACTCTACATCTCCTCTAGCCTCTAACATGGTATTGATAGCAATATCCCCTGCACCTTTCAATGCACCCATACCAAACATAACTACCTCTTCACCATCGATATTACGTGCTTCAAATACCAATCCAGATTTATTAATATCTGGTGGAAGAAGTTTCATACCCATATGTTTTACTTCATCTACATACCGTACCACTTTGTCGGTATTATTTTTTTCTAGTGTCAAGATAGCTGCCATAAACTCTGTAGGGTAGTAGTATTTCAAATATGAAGTATAGAAGGTTATCATCGCGTATGCTGCAGAGTGAGACTTATTAAACCCATACCCCGCAAACTTTAAAATAAGGTCAAATAACGCACCTGATGTTCCCTTATCAAAACCATTTTTCACAGCTCCCTCTACAAACTCCTCTTTGAGTTTATCAAGTAACTCTTGGTCTTTTTTACCCATACCACGACGTACCAAGTCTGCCCCACCTAGACTAAAACCACCAATAGTCTGAACAATCTGCATAACCTGTTCTTGATAGACAATAACCCCATAGGTGGGTTTCAGTATCTCTTCAAGTTCTGGGAACATATAGGTAATCTCAGCACGTCCATGTTTACGCTCTACAAAGTCATCTAGCATCCCAGACTCCATAGGTCCTGGACGATACAGAGCGAGCATCGCAATAACATCTTCAAAACCATCTGGTTTAAGTTTTTTAGCAAGCTCTTGCATCCCTGCTGACTCTATCTGAAAGAGTCCAAGTGTCTCACCTGTGCCTATGTAGTTATAGACCTCTTTATCTTCAATGTTCTCTTCCACAAAGTTAATACGTTTACCGTATCTTCTCTCCACTAACTGTAACGCCTCTTCTATAACTGTAAGTGTTTTAAGTCCAAGAAAGTCAAACTTAATAAGATCCACATCTTCCACATACTTACCAGAGTATTGTGTTGCTAGGGTATCAAGCCCTGTAGGCTTAAAAAGTGGTGTTTTTTGCCAAAGTGGTTCATTGGAGATAACTACCCCTGCGGCATGTGTTCCTGCGTTTCGGTTAAGCCCCTCTAAGGCTAAAGCATACTCCCAAGTACGTTTTGCTTGTGAGTCACGCTCTAAAAGCTCTTTAATCTTAGGCTCTTTCTCATAAGAGTTTTTAAGGTCTATGCCCAGCTCATCAGGTATAAGCTTCGCCATAGCATCTGCTTTAGAGTACGGCATATCTAGTACACGTGCCACATCACGTATCACCCCTTTTGCCAACAGCTTACCAAAAGTAATAATCTGTGCCACATTCACACGACCATACTTCTCTACAACATAGTCAAGTATCTCTTGACGACGAGCTTGACAGAAATCCATATCGATATCTGGCATGGAGATACGTTCAGGGTTCAAGAAACGCTCAAACAGTAGTCCATAAGGCATCGGGTCTATATCGGTAATCTCAAGAGAGTATGCCACCAGTGACCCAGCAGCAGAACCACGCCCTGGTCCTACAGGAATACCCATCTGCTTTGCAGCATCTACAAAGTCCCAAACGATAAGCATATAACCAGGAAACTTCATAGAGTTTATAATATCCATCTCTACTTTTAGTCTATCTCTGTACTCTTGATGCTTCTCTTTAGGAACTATTTTTAGACGCTTTTCAAGCCCTCTTTTAGACTCCTCTTCAAACAGTACAATATCATTTTCAAGAGAGTATTCAATAGTAGGTTCAGGCATAACAATACCTGACTCTTCTGCTCTTTGTCTTGCAAACTTAAAGTTAGGAGGTGTAGGGTCACCTAGCTTAATCTCAAGGTTACATTTATCGGCTATCTCTTGTGTTGCTTCTAACGCTTCTGGTATGTCAGCAAACAGCTCTGCCATCTGCTGAGGACTCTTTACATAAAACTCATGTACAGAGTGACGCAGACGTTTAGGGTCATCATAGAGTTTATTCATCGCGATACACATAAACGCCTCATGAGCATCTGCATCTTTTTGTATAGTGTAGTGTGTATCATTGGTAGCAACTATCTTAATATCTGTCTCTTGAGAAATCTGTATAATCTGCTTGTCTATGCGGTGTTGGTCACCTATACCGTGACGCATCATCTCTAAGTAGAAATCATCACCAAATAACTCTTTGTACTTTAACGCTACCTTTTTAGCTTCATCATACCCTTTAGCTCCGTTTTTAACATTTCTATCAGAAAGATTTAAATGCCAATTCACTTCACCTTGTAAACAAGCAGAAGAGCAGATAAGCCCCTCACTATTCTCTTTTAACAAGTCCCAGTTTATACGTGGGTAGTAGTAAAATCCTTTGATATATGCTTGAGAACTTAAAAACATCAAATTCTTATATCCTACATCATTTTTAGCATACAAACAGAGGTGAAAACGCTGACGTACAGACTTGTCCCCTAGCTCCTCTTGGTTATGCACATACGCTTCCATCCCAATAATAGGCTTTATACCCTCTTTACGCATGGTATTGTAAAAGTCTATCGTTCCAAACATGTTACCATGGTCTGTCATAGCCACAGACGTCATCCCCTGCTCTTTTACCTTTTTAGCTAGTGCTTTTATCTTGTTTGCACCATCTAATAGTGAGTACTCTGTGTGGAGATGAAGGTGTGTAAATTGTGGGATATTTTTTGGTTCTTCAGACATAGCTTACCTTTTAATATTAAGGATTTAATATAGCAAAGATTACGTGAAATTGGGGTTAAACTAATACAAAAAACCAAACAACCACAAAGGTATTTTATTCCCAAACCCCACTTCTATGTCATCAGCTACTACAAAAGAGTTCTCTATATCTTTAATCTGTTTAAAACTTTTATTTTTTCCACCTATTTCAAAAGTGTATTTACTATCTATCAAAAAATCACCCTCTTTAGAAGCTAAAATTTGTTCATCTAAAAAATGATTATTTTTATGTAAAGCAAAATAATTTTGAAGTTGATTTATAAAAAACCCCTCTCTTATTGTTCCTATCTCTATATTAGAACAATACGCATAGTTAAGGTTGGTATTGGCAAGATATATTTTTGCTGGTTTAGAAAAGATATTATCACCTTTTGACTTATGATGTAATATATTAAATATTTTTCCTCGCTCTAAATAATAGATATACTGATAGAGTGTATTTCTATTTATCCCTATTTTAGTAGCTAATTTTGAGATATTAAGCTCATACGGTTTAGAAGAGCAGATAAGTACTACAAGCTGTTTAAGCTTTATAGCAAACTTAGGCTCGATGTTAAAGATATATGATAAATCATGCTCTATGGTAGTACTAATAGTTTCATTGACACGTATCAAAAAGCTCTCTTTTTGCGTCTCAAAATAAAATGGATAATACCCATACTCCAAATACTCTTTCCAAAAAGCAAATGGTTTAAACTTACTACTAAGTTCTGAAGCTATTTGCGTATGGTTATCTACTATTTCGGTTAAAGAAAAAGTCTCAAATTTTTCTCCTATTTTTAACTCCAAAAACTCTCTAAAACTAAGCCCTCCAAACCTATACATTAAAGCTCTTCTACTTAAGTCTGCTTTTGCGTGTTCTAACTTTATAGCATTACTTCCACTAAAGATAACTTGAAGTTCAAACATATCATATATCATCTTTAAATGTCTCTCAAAATGAGGGATTTGATGTATCTCATCTATAATAAGTATTTTGCCCCCTATTTTTTCAAACTCACCTGCAAGTTCAAAAAGCTCTACAGACCCCATAAGTAAAAACTCCGCACTTACATAAAGCTTTTGCTCTAGTGGTAAATCCAACGCTTTAAGGTACTGCAACAAAAAAGTTGTCTTTCCTATACCTCTGTCTCCTATAATACCTATGAGTTTATTATCAAAATCTACTTCATTAAAAAAATATCTTTTAGTCTCAATATTTAAATTTCTAAGTAACATTAGGGAATATTGCTGTATCTGTTCAAGCATTTTAATACCTTTTTGCTTATTTGATTAAGCAAATTATAGCATATTTATACTATTTCTCTATATATTAGCCTCTTTTGAGATTTAATGGTAAATAAATATTTGAAGTGAGTTATACTCTGAAAGATAAACAATCCTGCTATGTGACCATCCTACTATATTGGACTTAATATCTTTTATTTTATACCACTTACCTTTTCTATCTAATATTTCTACTTTATTAGCATTATAGAGTCTACCTATTTCTGTAGAATTTGGTTTTTTCCGTATTCGCTTATGATGTGAATCCAAGTGATACATATATAATGAAATAAAAAATTATTTTTTCATTATTTTTTTCTTTTACTGATTTTTTATTACACTTCTCTTTTAGCACTTTCAATAACTTTTTACACCCATTTTTCTTATTTAATATTTTTCTATATTTACTAATAATATTTTTTTTAATTAGAAGTCTATAATGCTCCCCATAAATCAGACCACTTAATTTAACTTTCTTATTCCAAATGATAGAATATTAAATAAGAAATATGAGGGATCAAAGATGAGTGTAAAAAGAAAGAGTTATAGTGCAGACT
>Ga0256837_1000476_pt1 | contig 33621 bp, 36 predicted proteins | sample 4562384metaG_FD_185976 | JGI IMG/M metagenome (GOLD analysis project Ga0256837, IMG submission 185976) | Hydrothermal vent microbial communities from Guaymas Basin, Mexico - 4561-384 | ecosystem: Environmental > Aquatic > Marine > Hydrothermal vents | place: Mexico: Guaymas Basin | collected... | reverse complement strand
TTATGTCGCATCTCAATCATAGCTACTTGTAGTATAGGCATTGAAAAAGCTTCTCCAAGTCTATACTTCTGTTTATAAACCATTACTAAGTCATCACCCTTACGAATATCATTTTTAAAATTAAGTGAGTGTCTAAAGTTGGCAGTAAAAATTTGAGCTAATTTTTTACTGCCAGTATATTTAAGAATAGTATAGTTTGGTGAGCTGACTATTTTTGCAGAAAAAGCTTCTGTTTTTGTAGTACTAATGATAGGAATAGCTTCAAACTTATACTCATTATGACGTTTGTAGATGTGAATCTGAAGTTCATCATTAAGAGGAAGGAGTATCTGCTCTATAGTGTTGTTAGCATCACGGAGTATTTGGTAGTGAGCACCTGAACGCATCTCTTCTGTTAAACGCTGGTCATCTTTGTCTAAGTTATAGTAAAGAGGTCGCATAGGAAGCGAGTTTTTCTCTAAAAAAACGAGATAAGTCTCTCCATGTGGCCATCTGTATCTATGAACTTCGGATGAGAAAAGAGCTGTTGTAAAAAGTAAAAGTAAGAATAATCGTATCAAAATTTATAAGCCTAAAATAAAAATTATAAAATATTAGCTTCTTTTTGCTTAGTCTGAGGTTTGTTTGATATAATCGCATAGAATAAATTTTAAAAAGAAGAAGAATGAAACATATAATTTTACTAACATTTCTTGTATTTAACCTCATGGCTGGGATTCTTAAAGCTCCACTTTTGAGTGTTGATAGTGAGAATAAAACAGCGACTGTGGAACTATCAAAAGTTGATGTAGGCGTGAGTGGGTACTTAGTCCATAAGGTAGCTGAAAATCATTCAAGTATTTTATGGAATGTTACTGTAGTGGCTTATGATAAAGAGTCTAAAATTGCTACATTACAACTCTCTAAGTTTGATGCTTTAAGAAACAATGCCCTTCCAAAGGGAAAATGGAAAGCAGTCGTAGGTGATAAGGTTGAACTAGCGTTTGGCTACTCGCGAGCGCTTTTAATAGCTCCAAGTGAAGAGATTTATCATCAGATAACTAAAAGTGTAAATATTCAGTGGATTCACCCTGATATATTTGCAACCATACTCTCCTATCATGGGCATCCAACTCCCCTGAAAAAAGATTTTACTACTATGAGTGTAGCTACAAGTGTAGGTTTGCTTTTTGTTTATCTTGATAAAAAACTCTATACAGTTGATATTAGAAGTTTTAAGATTTTAAATATTAGTGATGCACCCTTAGTTCAAGATACCGTGCAACTCCCTTTTTACTCTCGTGTTGAGCATATTGAAGCGAACTGGTGGGGAGAGGGTAGTGATGAGTTGAAAGATTATGAGACTTACTACTATGGACTTTTAACAGAGTTTAATAATGAGAACGAAAAATTATATAAAAATATTGAACTGAGTAATGAGAAAAATCACTACTTACTTGATGAATTTGTAATAGAGGAATCAAAATGATAGAAGAGAAACATTTAAAACATTTCATTTCCATTGTAGGGGATGATAATATCTATAGTGATAAAGCACACTTAATAGCTTACTCTTACGATGCTACTCGTGAGCACTTTGAGCCTGATGCAGTTGTATTTCCTCGTAATGAAGAGGATATAAGTGAGATACTCAAGTACTGTAATAAACACAAAATTGTTATAGTCCCTCGTGGTGCTGGTTCAGGTTTTACGGGTGGTGCTTTGCCTAGTAGTGGTGGAATTGTTCTTGGCTTTGAAAAACATATGAATAAAATTCTTGAAATTGATATGAAAAATATGGTAGCTATAGTACAACCAGGTGTTATAAACATGGACTTGCAACGTGCCGTAGAAGAGGTAGGTCTCTTTTATCCACCAGATCCAGCGAGTCAAGAGTACTCAACTCTCGGTGGAAATGTAAGTGAAAATGCGGGTGGAATGCGTGCTGCAAAGTATGGAATCACGAAAGATTATGTGATGGCAACTCGTGCTGTTTTACCAAATGGTGACATTATTAAAGCTGGAAAGCGAACTATCAAAGATGTTGCAGGATACAACATAAGTGGTATCTTAATAGCATCAGAGGGGACATTAGCAGTTCTCTCTGAAATCACACTTCGCCTTATTCCAAAGCCGAAGATGACAAAAACAGCTATGGGAATTTTTCCAACTGTAAACCATGCGATGGAAGCCGTCTATAAAACGATGGCAAGTGGTATAACTCCAGTTGCTATGGAGTTTTTGGATAATCTTACTATTCGAGCGGTTGAACAGACTTTTCATAAGGGTCTTTCAGTTGATGCAGGTGCTCTGCTTGTAACTGATGTTGATGGAAACCTAGAGGATGATTTAGATTATCAACTAAGTGAAATCGAGAGAGTTTTTAAAGAGAATGGCTGTTCTGATTTTAAAATCGCAAAAGATGAGAAAGAATCAGCAGACATCTGGTTTGCACGCCGAAATGCAAGTCCTGCACTAAGTGTTTATGGAAGTAAAAAGCTCAACGAAGATGTAACAGTTCCTCGTGCAGTTCTTCCTGAGCTGCTAGAGAAGTTTTATGCCATAGCAGACAAATATAAGATAAATATTCCATGTTTTGGTCACACTGGTGATGGGAATGTCCATACAAATGTGATGGTAGATGGTAAAGATCCCGAGCAGGTAAAAATCGCCTATAAAGCTATAGAAGAGGTTTTCCAAGCAACTGTTGATTTGGGTGGAACACTCTCAGGTGAACACGGAATAGGTCTTGCAAAAGCTCCCTATATGCATATGGCATTTACAGAGGAGGAGATGAATCTCTTTAAGTCCATCAAGATGGCGTTTGACCCAAACAATATCTTAAACCCTGCAAAAATGGGGCTTAATTAAGCATGAGAACTCGTGCTACAAAACTTATAAAACAATTTAGGTTTTTGCTTAGCACTTTTGTTGACAAAGAGTTAACACTCTTTGCAGCAAGTCTTAGTTTTTACACTATCTTTACTATCATTCCACTTCTTCTGATAATGCTTACACTTCTTACTTCTCTTCCTAGTTTTGATGAGTACTATGAGACCATAAAAACTTTTATTTTTTCAAATCTTATGCCTGTAAATTCTGAAGCTATGATGGGTTATGTAGATGGTTTTCTAGCAAACTCTGCAAAAATGGGAATCGTAGGTTTAGTGATGATTTTAGTCTCTTCAATGCTCTTCTTTAAAAACTTTGAGTACATTGCAAACAAGATTTTTCATGCAGAATCTCGAACACTTTGGGACTCTATAACTACCTACTGGACTATGCTTACTCTTACACCATTAGCACTGGGAGTCTCTTTTTATATCACAGGTTATATAGCTTCACTTATGGCGTCAAACAGCCTAACAAATGGTTTAAATATTCTCCCTTTAGTCCCTTACCTTATCATATGGGCGCTCTTCTTTTTAATCTTTCAAATAGGGGCAAACGCCAAGATAAATCCTAAGGCTTCAGCTATAAGCTCTTTTATCATTTCCATCGTTTTTAGTGTGAGCAAAAATGCTTTTATCTATTATGTTTTTATGAATAAGTCCTACACTACTATGTATGGCTCTTTTGCTATTGTGATGTTTCTTTTTTTATGGATTTATGTCTCATGGATTATCTTTATCTATGGTTTGAAGTTATGTTATTTGATAGATAAATTTTATAAGAGCAGGGCTAATTTATAAACTGCTTGAACAATAAAAGCTGCATCGACAATGAGTAGTAGCACTAAAGCCCATTTTTTAAATATGCAAATAGTTGAAACTAGGATAATAGGGAGTAGATAGTAGTTACTAAATGCTATCTCTACCGTATGATTTTGTAGGGATAAAAGAGATTTGAGTATAAAATCAAGTAGGTTTCCCATGTTAAATATATGAAGAGCTATAGAGAGTGGATAGAAGAGAGTAAAGAGTGATGTCCAGAGAATGGAAAGTGGATGGTAGATACTGAAATTTCCAAAGATGATAAGTGAGAATGGAAGCATAAAAAAGTAGATCCATAGAGGTAGAAGTAAGAACTGTTTTAACTTACTAAGATGTTTAAAATGAATCAGAAAAAGAAATATATAAAAGACCCCACTTACACTTAGCCAAAAACCTATGCTAAAAAAGAGTCGTGGAAAGAGGGCTAAAATAAGGATAACACTAACTACAAGAGTCTGCATTGAGAGTACTTTTAAACCTCTGTCATAAAGTATAAACCCTATGATTAGCATTACAAAAGCTCGTAAAAGAGAGGGTGGAGAGTCTAAAAAAAGTAGATAACTTAGGAGAAAAAAAGAGATGATGATAAAAGAATCAATCTTATAACTTCTGTAGGGAAAATATCTGTTTTGCAAAAACTTATAGGGATACTTTATAAGAAAAAAGAGTAGGGCAGTTAAAATGCCCAAATGAAAACCACTAATGGCGATGAGGTGTGAGACCCCAAGGTTTGAGAAAGTTTTTTGAAGCTTATAGGGAAGTTGTTTCGCTGTAAAGAGAGCTTGATAGATAAGGGATATATCTTTATCTTTGTGTTGTGAGGCTATAAAAGAGTTGAGTTTTGTTTTGTAACTCTTCTCATCATAAACTTTTAAAATTTTAGAAAAACAGTAAAATCCATGCATATACTCATAAAAGCTAATTTTCCCAGCCCAAACTTCCATCTCAACTTTATGAAATTTTATATCTTTGAGATTTTTATTAGCAGTAGAGTAGAGAGTGAAGCCCTCATCACTTTTAAGTTTTAAGACTTGATAGCTCTTTGTTTTACCTGTTTTAGTGGGTTTTGTTTTTGTATACTGTTTTAAGACTGTAGCGTTTACAAGTTGAGAGTCAAACTTTGTTAACTCTTTATAGTTGTAAAATTCTAGGGATAGAGAGAGTGTGAAGATTGCAAACGCTAGAAGTAAAAAGTGAAAAAAGTCTCGTCTATTTTTAAAAAGAGAGACTTTTTCTAACATTTAAAGGGTTGGCATATCGACTAGAGGAATATCCATATTTGCCGAAGATGTGTCGATATTCTCATAAACAGTTTCAACCCCAGAATTAAATGCAGGTGCATCCACAAAACGAGTAAGTTTTTTCTGAAAGATGAGTTTTACATGACCTGTTGGACCATTACGCTGTTTTCCAATGATGATTTCAGCTTCCTCTTCCTCTTTCTCAACATACTCAGAGACAAACTCTTTTCCCTCTGCCTTAGCAGCTTTCTCTCGCTCTTTCTCCTCTTTGTAGAGGTAAACATCATCACGATAAACAAAAAGAATGATGTCGGCATCCTGCTCAATAGAACCAGACTCACGAATATCACTTAGCATCGGGCGTTTGTCATTACGGCTCTCTAGTCCACGGTTGAGTTGAGAGAGTGCAACGATAGGCATCTCTAGTTCACGGGCAAGCATCTTCAGTCCACGAGAGATTTCTGAGACTTGAAGGTGTCGGTCTTGATTTCCCACACCCTGCATGATTTGAAGATAATCTATAACAGCTATCTCTATCTCAGGGTGTTGGTTTTTTAGCTTACGTAGTTTACTTCGGAGCTGGTTGATGTTAATACTTCCTTGGTCATCTACATAGAGTTTGGCACTATTCATACGGTCTATCGCTCCATTAAGACTAGACCACTGGTCATCATTCATATCTCCAACACGAAGTCTCTGAAGAGGGATAGATGTCTGAACTGAAAGCAGACGTAGCATCAACTGTTCAGCAGGCATTTCAAGAGAGAAAAAAGCTACACCCTTGCCGTTCATAATGAGTGAATTTACTGTGTTTAGGATAAAAGAAGTATTGTGTGTAACTGTCATATCCTCTAGTAAAAAGAGGTGATTTCCATCAATAGTGAAACCGTAATAATCATCTACCTTATCATACTCTACTTTTACACCAGTATGTTGAAAGTCTCGTTTAGCTAAAAGTTTTCTAGCTTGTTTGCGAGGGAGTTTTGTAGGGATTCTATTTAAGTCACCTACAATTCTAAGTCTATAAACATCACACTTGTAGTTTATCTTTTTTATACGTGCTTTTTTTGTTTTCATGGAGACTCTAAACCCTAAAGAGTCGGCGAGATATTTTATCTGTTGTGTGAGCTGTTCATTTTTTTGTACTATCTCAAAAACATGAAACTTATCATCGTAGTACCCATCACTATCAAGAAGACCAGCAAGAAGTTTGAGGCGATTTTTTTCTGAGTTTTGAATATAGTTGTGAGGTATATGTTTGTTATTTAAAACGCCAATATCTCTTAGCTTTTTCTGTAAAGAGTTGTCTTTGTATTTTGAAATACCTCGTTCTCCTGATGTTATACTATAAACAGGACATCTCTCTTTGGGTGTCTGTACGGAGAGTTGTAAGTCTAATTTTTTTGCATATTCTCTGAGATAATCAATGATTTCACTATCCATCGAAGCGATACTTACATTTGAACTAGCACCATCACCAAGCCAAAGACCTAAAAAGTAAGGGTCTATCTCAAGTTTTTGTTTTTTAAAGTCAATGCCAACTTTATAGCCTTTATAGTTTGAGTGAAATTTTTTTGATTTTTTATTATAATCTTTTACTTCAATGTTTAAAATATCACCATGTGTATGTTTTCCCTCATTACGAGAGCGTTTGAGAGATAAAATATGTGACTCATTTACTCGATAATCTATACCTTTGTTCTGTCGTACCCAAAACATCTTCTCACGACCTCGTGCGAGGGAGAGAACATTACGAGGAGTAGAGTCATCACCCATAAGTTGATCTCCTACGACAATATCTTCAACATTTTTAAGTGTTCCATCATACATAACGACTTTAGTTCCAAGCCCAAGACATTTCCCCATCGCTGGACGAGCAGCGATAATGACGAGGTCACCCTTACCAAAACCTGTTGTCATTTTGTTGAGTTCTGCAAAACCTGTATCTACTCCAACAAGAACAGAGTTCCCACGAGCTTTCATCTCTTTGATGTACTCCATAGTGTCAAAGGTCATCTTTGGAGCATCTTTGAAGTCACTTGTCTGGTTATCTTGAGTGATGTCATAGAGCTTTTTCTCAACGATATCTATCACTTCTGCTGCGGGAAGTTCCTCTTCAACTGTGACTCTTTTTATCTCAGTTGTAAGTGTTAAAAGATGGCGTTTAAGAGACTTGTCTTTTATCTCATCTACATAAGCTTTTGTATTTGAGATGGGATTTGCTGAGAGGATTTCAAGTAGAACCTGCTCATCAAACTTCTTCATCTTAATAAGCTCTTTTTTGATAAACTCCTCATCAATAGGCTGATCTTTTTGCAGTAAAAATATCATCACTTTAAAGATGTCTTGATGTGCAGGGAGGTAAAAGTCCTCCTCTTTAAGTGCAGTAGAGAGTTCATCAAACTGACTTGGTTCAAAGACTATGGAGCTAAGGATAGAGCGTTCAAACGCTAGATTATATAAGTTGTCTTGCAAGAAATACCTTTAAAATTGTTACTCTTATTTTAGCATAAATTTAAAAATATCTCTTGAATCAGTTTAAATGACATTTAGCTTATATTTCGGAGTGGTAGTTTTAGTTTATTACAACTTTATTTCTTCCAGTCTCTTTCGCAATATATAAGGCACTATCGGCTCTATTTAAAGATTGCCCTATATTTTCATCTCTATTTAGTATTAAATCTACTCCAAGACTAATTGTAAATTGTATAACTCTATCATCACCAACACTATGACCGTATGTATCGTTGATATTTTTAAATTTATCTATATCTAGCATAATTACAGAAAAAGCTCTTTTTTCTCTTTTTGATATATTCATAAAATCTTGAGAAATTTCATTGAAATATCGTCTATTGTATAATCCTGTTAAATAATCTCTATTAGCTAACTCTTTTAACTGTTGCTTAGCTTCTTCTAGTTCTGAAATTACTGTATTTGATAGATTAGTTAAAGCATCTAAGGCTAAGAAATGCTTGTTTTTTAGAAAATTTTTTTTGTTTTCAACTTCATCAAATACACTTTCATCTATAGGTATATCTTTACTATCTTGTTCAGTTAATGCTAATATAGTAAGTGAAATATTTAAGAAAGAATTTTTATTGTTTTTATGATATATTTCACCATATGTGAAAAATCCAATATTTGGAGCAATTTTATTTAAAGGATTTAATTCTGCAATAATTTGAGATTGTAAAAATGCTCTTCGTGCCGTACAACTATAAACAAAAATTGCTTCAGGTTGAAATGATTGATATTCAATTATATTTCTTTTTGTACTATTTAATACTAAATCTACATTACCAAATGCTAAACGTACTTTATCTCCAACTTCTAAATTTCCAATAGTTAAGAGTGAACCATCTTCAAATTGATGGATAAATGACCGACAAATTTCAAGTCCATCATCTTTAATTTTTAAAAGAGGAAATTCGATTGCTGAAAAAGGTAGATTATTTCCAACCTTATCTCCTAAATATTTTCTATATATTTCACTAGCACTTATACCATTTATCTCATAGAGTCTATTTTTGTCAACTTTTGTTACTGTCATAATCTGACCAATAGGTTGCCAATTTAATTGATATTGTGTAAAGACATTTAATATCTCACTATTAAAAGATACTGCAACACTCCCCTTTGAATATACTCCATTATTATCAAAAATAAATGTATTTTTAAAATACCCATTATCCCCAGCCATACCTCCAGCAAGGGGAACAGTACTATTTACTGAGCTAATACCATTGATAACATCATTTCCATTTGTTTGTAAACCATCTATAAAAAGGATTGTTGCTTTTGTATTTTTAGTAAAAAGGGTATTCGCTATTTTTACACCTAGGTTATAATCATTCTCATCAATAAAATAAGCTTGTTTAACAGTAGTTTCATTAAATTCTATAATAGAAACATTTATACTGTTTTCCTGTACGGCACCCTCGTATATTTCACCAGCAGTAGTAGAACCAATAAATATAATTTTGTTATTTTTATTTTTGATAATTGATTGTATCTCTTTTATTTCTATCTCTGAAATCAATCCACTGAAGACTTGAATTAAGGTTTTATGAGTATCTAAATTTGATATATTTAAGTTTTTAGCTAAATCATTAATAGTTGAATAGTGAGTATTTGTAACATTCATTAATAAGTTCCTTTGTATTTGTAACTAACATATTTTATAGGTTTTTGATGTATATTTTTAATGCTAATACCATATATTTCCCATAATATAAGATATTTAGGAATTTAATTCTGAAAAGTTTTACATTATATGCATATATTTCCTATTTTATACTAAAAGTAGTGCATATAATTCCGAATTTTTTTAATATATAATTTAATGTAGAGTTTTGTTATGAAATTAACACAACAAGATATGGCTAGACTCTTAGAAATAGATGCCCGAACTCTAAGAAATTGGAGAAAAAACAAACCATTTTTATATAAAACTTTGATGCAAGGTTTTAAGGTTCAAGAGGTGGTGAAACAAGCCAAAGAAAACTATGAAAGTTTAAGTGATTTACTAGAAGTAGATGGAGGGAGACAAGGGAAGTAAATCCCCTTGACTATGTTAGTGTAACATAGGTGCAAAAATGCACATAAGAATTATTACTACAAGCATCTTATTCATTATATCTCCCTTAGGTTGTCTAGGAGGGCAAAAAAAAAGGTCAAGGGGTAATTAATCCCTTGACCTTAAAAGCTTTTTACCACTCCATAGACAAACTAAGTTACTTGTAGTGTTTTAATTATATCAGATTAAAATAAATAAGTAAATATCTTACTCACTCTCTTCAGCCATCTTTTCAACTTCATAAACAAACTTATCAACAAGTTCAGCTTCGTCAAGGTTAGCGATAACTTCGCCTTTTACCATGATAAGACCCTTGCCTTTTCCATAGGCTATGGCGACATCAGCATGAGCTGCTTCACCGATGGCATTTACGACACATCCCATTACTGAGACATTGAGTGGTGTTTTTATGTGGGCTGTTCGTCTCTCTATCTCTGCTACAGCTGTTACTAAGTCAGCTTCTATTCGTCCACATGTAGGACAAGAGATGATATTTAGACCATCAGGTAAAGCTCCACTATCTTTTAAGATTGCACGAGCTACTCTTATCTCCTCTTCTAACTCTCCAGTTATAGAGACTCTCATTGTGTCACCTATACCATCAAGAAGAAGTGTTCCAAGACCTATGGCACTCTTAACTGTTGCATGGAAGAGTGTTCCCGCTTCCGTAACACCAAGGTGGAATGGGTAGTGGTTTTTTGGACGTAGAAGTCTGTAGGCATCTACAGTTCTGTCAACATCAGAGGCTTTAAGAGATATTTTGATATCATCAAAACCTAAATCTTCAAGAAATTTAATGTTGTACTCAGCACTTGCTACCATTCCCTCGGCAGTTTGACCATACTTGTTCTCAAACTCTTTTTCAAGACTCCCAGCATTTACACCGATACGGATAGGAAGATTTCGTTCTTGACAAGCTTTTACTATCTCTTTAATACGAGATTTATCTCCGATATTTCCAGGGTTAAATCGGATACAGTCAACAGACTCTGCGGCGATAAGTGCTAGTTTGTAGTTGTAGTGAATATCTGCAACGAGAGGGAGGTCTATCTGCTCTTTTATGGCTTTGAGTGCGAGGGCATCTTCCATATCAGGAACGGCTACACGAGCGATGTCACACCCTGCAAAGTGTAAGCGTTTAATCTGCTCAACAGTAGAAGCGACATCGTATGTATTGGAGTAGGTCATCGACTGAGTGCTGATTGGTGCATCACCACCAACAGCTACATCACCGACATATATTTTTTTAGTTTGGACTCTATTTATCATAGAGCCATTTTATCCTTTTTTTTATGAAAAAAGGCTTATCTATTTTTTTGGGTTCTGCTTAGAATTTAAAATCTAAGTTTGTATATACATAACGCCCTGGTTCATTCATAAGCATAACATCTCCACCACCTGTTAGAAGTGTTAAGTCAGCATATGTATTACTTACTGCATAAGTAGAATCAAAGATGTTATTTACACCAAATGTAAAGTCAAATTTTTTGTTGATAGCATGTTTTACTTTAAAGTTTAAGATAGCCCAAGAGTCTAGCTCTTGCTCACCATTGTCACTATCATACTCATTCCATGTATCACTTGCTTGTACTTCTAATGTAGCTTTAGAGTTGTTTTTATACTCATAGTTCAGAGCCATAGATCCACGAAGTGGTGCAATATCTGCTAAGTTTGTATTTGTTTGACCATCAAGTGCCTTATCTTTTTGACCTCTTTTATAGGCTGCACCCATATCTAATGTCATATCATCATTTAAGTAAACTGAAGCACTTAGTTCAGCTCCGTAGATTGTTACATCAATATTATCAAAAGCATTTACAGCAGCTCCAAATGTATTTACATTATTCGTATCGTAGTAGATATAATCTTCTATGCTAGAGTAGAATGCTTTTACTTTGAGTTTAAAGTAGTCATTATCTGTCTCATATCCTAAATCTACTTCACTGTTTGTGCTCTTTTTAAGGTCAGGTGTTCCAACAAGGTTACCCATAGAACCTAAAAAGTATAACTCTCTTGCATCAGGTACACGAGAAGCTTGACCAATACCTAAGAAGATTTTATTCTCTTTATTTAAGTTGTATTTACTCATGATATTTAAGCCTAATGATGTGTAATCATTATCTTGGTAAGAGTCATTAGTGATAGTTGTGTCATCATATCTTGCTCCTAGACTAAGAGAGAAATCTCCATACACTTTTTCAAGTTTTGAAAAGATTGCTCTATTGTCTGTAACTGCATTGTCAATACTTTTTCTATTAGCTATAGCATCAGCTGAACCATTTTTAAGATAGAAACCATCCCATACTCTTCGACTCCCATCGAGACCAACTAGAAGTTTATAACCATCAAGTTCAAAACTATTTTTAAGTTTAAGTCCATCCATATCTGTTGTTAACCAGTTAGTCATAACTGCTCCACCTGTGTTAATCGATGACATTCTATAGTCTGTTCCCATCGGGTGGTCAACATCTGAGTGGTAGTATTTAAGGTTGATATTTTTGTAAATATCATTGATAGAGTCAATGTTATAAGCTACACTATAGATGTTTGAGTCATCATAAAGAGCATCCATTTTTGAGTTAGCATAAAGAACATTATCACTTCTGTTTGCTGTTGCACTTAAACGAAGCTCTTGATTTTTAGCTGTTGTTATAAATGCTTTTACCATTGCACTATTTTTTTTGTAAGCTTGCATATCGTGGTACTCAGGTTGTAAACGAGCATCTTTAGTTGTTCCAGCAAGAGTTGTAGTCGCTACATAGTTATCAATCTGAGTCGCTAGAGTGTCACCATTTCCATCTTTATACTGATCACTTGATTCAGTAGAAACACTAGCACTTACTCTGATAAAATCATTTCCACCACTAGCACTCGCACCAAACTTTTTGTAGTTAAAAGAACCAAAACCTACATTTATCTGACCTTTAGCCTCTTTAGAAGGTTTTTTTGTATTTATTTTGATACCACCACTTAATGTTCCAAATGTTTCAATATCATATGGACCCTCTATTACTTCAATAGTGTCAATCTGATTGGCAACAATGTGAGAGATTGGGGGATCCATTCTGTTTGGACATGCTCCATAAACCTTAGTATCATCTACTTCAACAGTAATATTGTCACGTTTTTGTCCACGGATAAAAACATCATTAGCTATACCACTCCGTCTACTCATATCAATACTTGGAACCGAGTTACTAAGTGCTTGTGCAACATCTGCTGATGTTTGTGCATTTTGAGCGACATCTGTTATGGTAGTTGATTCTATATTTATAGGAGATATTTCAATCTCGTTAGCATGTAATGTGCAGAGTGTGAGTAGTGAAAGTGTTATTGCTTTTTTCATAGTAAACCTTAAAAATTCTGATTAGATTATAATATTAAAGTAGTGTTACAAAAGTGTTAATTATTAGTAGTTTTAGGGTAAGATTTCATTTATGAGTAAAATAGAAAAAATAAAACGTACCATTTTAATTGCATTAGGCTTCGGTTTAGCTACCTATCTCATTATGAGTGGATCAGCTATTTTAAATAAAAAAGATGTAAACACAAGTAAAATCCCAAAAATAGAAATTCAGAAGAACTAAGCTATGGCATATATAACCCTCAGTAGAGAAAACTTTTTTTATAACCTTGATACAATCGCAAAAAAAACTCTCTCAAAAGATAAAATAGCCTTAGTTTTAAAAGATAATGCTTACGGTCATGGACTCTTAGAGATAGCTACTTTAGCCAAAGAGTATGGCATAACTAGAGCAGTAGTTCAGTTTAATAGCGAGGCTCTTTTAGTAGAAGAATTTTTTGAGTATATCTTGGTCTTATCTGATTTCCCAACACTTCAAAGTAAAAAGATTAGATATACAATCAACTCACTTGATATGATAGAGATGTTCCCAAAAGAGACACTTGTTGAGTTAAAAGTAAACACAGGTATGAACCGCAATGGCATAGAGATGCAAGAGTTACAACTAGCATTTGAGATGATAGAGAAGCAGGGTCTAAAACTTGAAGCTGTTTTTACTCATCATGCTTGTGCAGATGAGCTTACCCCTATGTATCAACATCAGTGTGAAGCTTTTGAAAAAGTTAAAAGAGAGTCACCAGCTGGTGTTCGTTTTCACTCATGTAACTCAGCAGGACTTTTTCGTAGTGAGAATTTTGATGAGGATATGGCTAGAGTAGGGATAGCAGCTTATGGCTGTATGGATCTTCCTCCTGAGATAAGTGAAGTTGAGTTCAAGCCTGTCCTCTCTCTTTATGCTAAAAAAGTAACATCAAGAGAACTCTTAAAGGGTGAGAGTGTTGGATATGGAGCTACTTATGTGAGTCAAAAAGATGAGATAGTAAGTACCTACGATATAGGCTATGGAGATGGTTTCTTACGATCACTTTCAAACAGCTATCAAACGCCAGAAAATGTAAAAATAGCAGGACGAATCTCTATGGATAATAGCTCTTTTTTATGTGAGAGAGAGGAACTTCTTATCTTTGATGATGCCTCTAAAGTATCAGCCCAAACGAATACAATTAGTTATGAGATACTAACTTCTCTTAAGTCATCCCTTAAACGCCAAGTGATTTAGGGAAGGACTCTTCTACTCTGCCAATATTTACTTCTCCAGTATGGGTTGTTGAGGTTAGAGATGGTGACACCAACACTCGTGGAACTATTTATAAAATTTCCATTTTCAAGATAAATTCCAGAGTGTCGAGTGTTGTAGCCAGTTTTAAATAGAACTAAATCTCCCTCTCTGATGCTTTTTCTAGCAACCCAGTAACCAACTTTTGCCTGTTGTTTGGTTGTTCTAGGTACTCTTATGTTAAGTGCATCTCTATAAATCTGTTGCACTAAAGAGGAGCAATCTACTCCTCTTAAAGAGTTTCCACCATAACGATAAGGAGTGCTTTTCCATTTTTTGTACTCTCTGTAGAGGGCTGATTTTACGGAGAGTGTATGCTTCTGTTTTGTTTGATATTTTGTTCTATCCGAGGTATGTGTAGGTTTTTTTACATATCGGCTAGAACATCCACTCAAAAGAAGAAGAGTGAGTAGTAGATAAAAGAAATTTAAGTTTATGAGTTTATCTTTATAATAGCATCGGAGAAGAGAATGCCATCTATACTTAAGAGTGCCATTTCCTCAATATCTTTCTCTCTCTCTAAATGTACTAAAATCTTTGCATCAAAAAGATAAGACTCAGCAATCTCTTGAGCCGTTTTTGCAAGCTCTTTTTGAACTAAAATATAAGAGGCTTTCAAAGAAGAAGCATAGATAAGTTCAGTGATATTTTGAACACTTAGTACAAATGCAACACTATTGGCGTTTAAATAATCAATAATGTCTAAGTTATCCTCACTAAATTCTAAAAAAACTTTTGAAGAGTTTGGAGTTTTTGAGATAGCATCAATATCAGTGATATGATAGAAACTCTCATTTTGAATAAATCTATGTCCGAAAAGTAACATTAACTCTCCTATTTTTTTGCGTTTAGACACTCTTTTGAGCAGTAGTATTTTGAGCCACTTAAAAAAGATTCATCAAGTTCAGCATAAACGCCACAGTTCGCACACTCTACCATCTCATCAGCATCTTTAGTCTCTTTTTCAGCACCCTTAGCCTTTGAAATATTTTCAGGTTTTTTCTTAATAAACATAAAATAGACTATACTAATAACACCGATAATAAGTAAAAGTTTCATTATCATAAATTTTTTCCTAAAAGTAGATAGTGTCTGTTGTCTGTCTCTATAATTTTATGTTGCATATCTCTTGCTCCATCTTCAACTTCATCAAAAACTTTCTCTCCCTTATAGAAGAGAAATTTTGTTCTATCATCTTGAAAATTTTCACTGAGTTTAAGTAACATTTTTGTGTCAGTTACAGCACGAGAAGTAATCATATCAAAGATTTTTGGCTCCATCTCTTCCACTCTTTTTTTAACAACTGTAACATTTGGAAGTTCTAAGTCAGCTTTTATAAACTGTAAAAAACTAGCACGTTTTACAAGAGGTTCAACAAGTGTTACCTCTGTGTTTGGAAGTGCAAACGCTAGAATCATACCGGGAAAACCAGCTCCCGTTCCTATATCCATAAGCGTATCTACCTTAGGTAAAAAACTTACAGGGAAAACAGCATCATAGATAAAACTATCGACTGTTTTATTATCTTTTGCACCTGTTAAATTATGAATTTTATTCCATTTGTGGAGATGCTCTTTGTACTTTTGAACATTATAAAAAAAGTTATCTGGTAACTCTATATTTTGTGAAATGAGGGTAGATTTTAAATCCAATAGATATCCTTAAATATATGAACTTATGAAAAAAGTTTTTTCATAAGTGTAAAGAAGACTTTAAAGAGGCCTTTATTCCCAATCAAGCCATCTATAAATTCATCATATGTGACACCCTTCTCTTCAAGGTAACCACGAAGATATTTCTCACTAGCTTCCATGCCACCATCTTTTTCTATTTCAAGGAGTTTTTGATAAATAGGTTCAATAGCATCTATAGCTTTTTGAGGTGCAGCTTTTCTAAATGCTGTATGTGAGATAACTTTGTTTGTAATAGGGTCAACCTTTGGTTCAAACTCTGTGATAACCCAGTAATAACTTCCATCTTTAGCTAGATTTTTAACTATTGCCATAATGTTTTTTGCACTATTAATCCGATCCCACATCATTTTAAAAACAACTTTTGGCATATCTGGGTGACGAACTATTGAGTGTGGTTTACCTATAAGTTCAGCTTCTGTATAACCTGAAATCTCAACAAAGTAATCATTTCCATACTCGATTGTACCTTGTGCATTAGTTTTTGACACTATGTAGCGTTTAGGATTTAGTTTTATTTCATTTTCTATTGGCTCTGGGTGTAGCACAATTATCTCCTTGTAAAAACATTAATACAATTATATAGTTTTTTTATTAAACTTATGTAATAATAGAGGTAATTTTTAATATAAGGTTTTAAAATGACGAAATCTGAGATGATAGATGCTATTGAAAATGCAAAATTGATTCATCTTGAACAGATGAAAAAAATAGAGTCTGAAATAGCTGGAATCAAAATAAAAAATCCAACACCACCTGGAAAGATGGATTGTGAATGTGGAATTTGGTTTAACAATCATAAGCAGATTATGCAAGATATTTTAGGAATGCAAATTTATAATAGATTAGATGTGAGTCATGAAAAATGGCATCACGATTATATTAATATTTATAATCTTTTTTTTAAAGAGGAGAAAAAGGGTGTTTTTAGTAAACTTTTTGGCTTAGGCGAAGATGATGAGATGATAAGAGATAAAGCAAAAATTTATTATCAAGATTTACAAAAAGATACAGAAGAACTTTTCAGAATTTCAGACTCTGCTTTAAGAAGAATAGGTGCTTTAAGCGACTCTAAGTTTCGTTAAGTACTTTTTTCATCTCATCTACTGGAAGAGGTTTATAGTAGAAGTAACCTTGTATCATGTCACAACCATGCGTAATAATAAAATCTCTCTGTTGCTCAGTCTCTACACCCTCTGCAATAGTTGTAAGTTTTAAACTTTTTGCAAGAGCGATAATAGCTTGAGTAATAGCTATATCATCCTCATCTTCAGGGATATCTTTTATAAAAGAACGGTCTATTTTGAGTTTATCAAGTGGAAGTTTTTTAAGATAAGCTAGAGAGGAGTAACCTGTTCCAAAATCATCAATAGCTAAACTGATTCCTAAATCATGGAGTCTGTTTAATTTTTTGATAGACTCTTCAGGATTATTCATAATCTGACCCTCTGTTACTTCTAGTTCTAGCCATGAAGAATCAAACTCTAACTCACTCATCATCTTTAAAAGATACTCTAAAAAATCTTCTGAATTCAACTGTTTCATAGCAAGGTTTAAAGAGAGAACACCGGGGTTAAGACCCTCTTCTTTCCATATTTTAAACTGTTTCATAGCTATTTTCATAACAAGACGATCTATTTTAATAATCATTCCACTCTCTTCAGCAAGAGGAATAAACTTAAATGGAGGGATAAGACCTAAAGTAGGATGATCCCACCGAACTAGTGCCTCCATGGAGACTATTTTTTGTGAAGATGTATCTATTTGAGGCTGATAGTGAACTATAAATTGTTCCTCTTTAATAGCAATTCTTAAACTATTTTCCATCACAACTCTCTCAAAAGCAAATGCTGTCATATCACTAGAGTAAAATTGATAGTTATTTCGCCCCTCTTCTTTTGCTTTATACATGGCTGCATCTGCATACTTGATAAGGTTAGCATCTCCAGTAGCATCATTTGGGTAGATACTTATCCCTATACTTGAAGTGATATGAAGTTCATGAAAAGTAGTCTGAATCGGTAAATTCATAGCATCAATAATTTTTTGAGAAACTTTTGCTGCTGATTGGACATCTTTAATATCTTTAAGTATAACAGTAAATTCATCACCACCTAATCTTGAGAGCGTATCATTTTCTCGAATCGCTTTTTGAAGTCTTTTACCTGCTTCTATGAGCACTTCATCACCAATATGATGACCGAGAGAGTCGTTTATCTTTTTAAATTGGTCTAAATCTATAAAAAGAAGAGCAAATTTTTCATCTCTTCGTTTAGAGGAGATGATGGCTTGAGAGAGTCTATCTTTAAAGAGTGCTCTATTAGGAAGATTAGTAAGAACATCATGATGTGCTTGATATTTTAAGAGTGCAGTCTGTTTATCTAACTGCTCTTGTATTCCTTTTTTTTCTGTTATATCTTGAATATATCCTATATAACCGTCACAGTTACCATCTTCATCTTCTAAGATACTTAAAGATATATCACAGATGACTTTTGTTTTATCTTTTCTAAGCATATAGGCTTCAATATCTACAGACCCTTTTGTTTGAATAATATGAAATAACTCCTCAAGAGCATATCTATTTTCATTATCATAAATATCTAAAATAGATTTTCCTATCATATCTTTAGAGACATATTGAAAGAGTGAGGTACTTCCTCTATTCCAACTGGTGATTTTTCCATAAACATCAGTTGAAATAACAGAGTCGTGAATATACTCTAAGATTTTAGCCTGTTTTTTATACTGTATCTCTAAGTCAATGGTTTCAGATATATCTGTGTCAAAGATAACATAAGCATTTTTATTTTTATACTGGAGTGAATGAAGATAAGATTGAACATGGTATTCACTATTATCTTTTCTTTTATGAACTGTTTTATTAAGAATAAAGTCCTGTGTAATAAGTTTCTTTTTCAGTTGTTTTATTTTGCTCTCTATAAGATAAGGGTTTATATCTCTGATATTCATCTTTAAAAGTTCATCTTGTGTATACCCAAGAGCATGACAAGCTCCTTGATTTACATACATATAATCAAGTGTTTCAAAATCTAAAATATAAATTTCATTAGAGGAGTGTTCCATCAGTTGAGAGAGCTCTTGAGCTTCGTCTTTAATAGCAGTTTGTTCTGTGATATCTAAGGTTGTACCTATTATTTTAAGAGGATTTTTCTCCTCATCATAGATTACTTGTGCATTGAGTAAGAGAGTGAGTATCTTTCCATTAGAGTGTCTAGCCTTACATGTGATACTAGCAGGTTTACCAGAAGAGACAATTTTTGAAATAATCTCTTCAACATCAGCTACATACTCAGGAAGCAACCGTTCTATAAACATCTTTAAGTTTACATTAGTTCCTTTTTCAATGCCATAAATTTCATAACTTCTATCAGACCAGATAGATTTCTTTGTTCTTAAGTCTATCTCCCAACTTCCAAGAGCAGAGATTGATTCAAGTTGTCGTAATATCGTCTCCCGTGCTTTAAGTTTGGCTATAGCAGTCTCTATAGAATCCGATTTTATCTCTATTGGCATGAATTTCCTTTAAAAAAGATGTCCCATCTCATCACGTTTAACATTTAAGTAGTCCGTGTTAAATTTATTTGCTTTCATAATGATAGGTACTCGTTGGAGTATCTCAACACTTTTGAGGGAGTTGATTTTAGCAGGGTTGTTTGTTAAAAGTTTTATCTTTTTGATATTGAAGTACTCCAATATATAAGTTACAATTTCATAACTTCTCTCATCTGCTGCAAAACCTAACTGATGATTTGCTTCTACGGTGTTAAGACCTTGATCTTGAAGGGCATAAGCATTTATCTTATTTAAAAGACCTATATCTCTTCCCTCTTGTCTTAGGTATATGACCATTCCACCCTCTTTAGCTATAAGGCTAAGGGCATACTCTAGTTGATCTCGACAATCACACTTCAGACTACCGATGGCATCGCCTGTTAGGCATTCAGAATGAACTCTAACAAGAGGCTCTTTTTCAAGCTCTTTGGCATAGATAACTAGGTGTTCTTTTTCGCCTTCTTTGAAAGCTTTTACATTGAACAGACCAAAACGTGAGGGTAAGTTTGCTACTTCTGATATTTCTATATTCATTAATTTAATCTTTAAAAGGGTAAAATATTGTTCTTAAAAATAATTATAGCTAAAAAAAGGTTTAACAATGTTTCAAAGATTTCGCCGTACTCGTTTAAATACACATCTTCGCTCTTTAGTAAGAGAGACTCAGGTCAGAGTTGATGACTTTATATATCCACTTTTCATAAGAAGTGGGGAGGGTATAAAAACTGAAGTATCCTCTATGCCAGGTGTTTTTCAGATGAGTATTGATGAAGTTATTAAAGAGTGTGAAGAGCTTAAGAGTTTAGGCATCTACTCAATCATTCTTTTTGGGATTCCTGATACAAAAGATTCTATAGGAAGTGACTCTCTTTGTGAGCATGGTATCATCGCTTCATCTATTCGTGCAATTAAAGCAGTTCATCCTGATATGTTTATAGTAACTGACTTATGTTTTTGTGAGTACACAGATCATGGGCATTGTGGGATTATAGATGAAGTGATGCAGACTGTAGATAATGATGCAACTCTTGAAATTTCAGGAGAACAAGCACTTATTCATGCGAGAGCTGGAGCTGATATGATAGCACCGAGTGGTATGATGGATGGGATAATTGAAACACTAAGAACTTCTTTAGATGCAAACGGTTTTGAGAACTTACCTATTATGGCTTACTCTACAAAATTTGCCTCAGGATACTATGGACCATTTCGTGATGTAGCAGAATCGACTCCTAGTTTTGGAGATCGTGCTTCGTATCAGATGGATCCTGCAAATCGTCGTGAAGCTATAGCTGAGTCTGTAAGCGATGAGGCTCAGGGGGCTGATATACTTATGGTAAAACCTGCTCTTGCATATCTTGATTTAGTTCGTGAGATAAAAGATGCTACCTCTTTACCAATGGCTGTCTATAATGTAAGTGGTGAGTATGCTATGCTTAAGATGGCTGGAATGAATAACTTGATAGATTATGATAGAGTTGTTATGGAGACTATGGTGGCGTTTAAACGTGCTGGTGCAAACATCATTATCTCATATCATGCCAAAGAAGTGGCAAAAATGCTCCAAAACAGTTAGAATAAAGAAAAGTATAAGTAGAATATATATTAAACAATAAAATAAGGATGAAAAATTGAGACATTTTTTAACACTTAAAGATTTTACAAAAGAAGAAATACTAGAGATTATTACGATAGGTCTAGAGATAAAGAAGAATTTAAAAGCTGGCGTTTACAAGAAAGAACTTGAAATGCAGACTTTAGGAATGATTTTTGAGAAGAGTTCAACACGTACTCGTGTGAGTTTTGAAGCAGGTATGTTTCAACTTGGAGGTCATGCACTCTTTTTAAGTAACCGTGATATTCATCTAGGTCGTGGTGAACCTGTGGCAGATACTGCAAAAGTTATCAGTAGTATGTGTGATATGGTAATGATAAGAACATTTAAACACTCGATGATAGAGGAGTTTGCAGAAAACTCTTCTGTCCCTGTTATAAATGGACTTACAGACTCTTATCATCCTGTGCAACTCTTAGCTGACTATATGACTATGGTTGAGTATGGAGTTGAAAAAGATGCAGTTGTAGCTTATATAGGTGATGGTAACAATATGACACACTCTTGGATGATGCTTGCAGCTAAACTTGGGTTTGAGTTACGTATCGCTACTCCGAAAGGTTATGAGGTTGACTCTGATGTTTTAGAAGAGAGTTTGGCTATAGCTAAAGAGAGTGGGGCTGTTATTAAAGTGATGAATGACCCTAAAGAAGCTATACGAAACGCTACTATTGTCACAACTGATACTTGGGCTTCAATGGGTCAAGAGGATGAAAAAGAGCAACGTATCAAAGACTTTAAAGGCTTTATGGTTGATAGTCTTATGATGTGTCTCTCTAAACAAGGTGCTAAGTTTTTGCACTGTTTACCTGCTTACAGAGGACAAGAAGTTTCAGAAGAGATAATGGATATACATTCAGAAATTATCTTTAATGAGGCAGAGAACAGACTTCATGCTCAAAAAGGTTTAATGGTTTGGTTAGATAAACATAAAGGATAGAGAGATGAAGTTAGCTACAGGGTCTTTTCTACTACTGCTTTTAAGTTCGCATACTCTTTTTGGTGCAGCTGAAGTAGTTCAAGTTGGTGAACATTTTCAAAATTCAAGTAACTGTAAATCTTGTCATTTACGAATAGTAAATGAGTGGAAGAAATCTTGGCACTCTAAAAGTCACTATCAAAATGATGAGTATTTTAGAAAAAGTCTTGATTATGTTGCTAGAAAAAATCGTAAAAGTGTTAATAGTGTTAAAGTAAAATGTGCAACTTGTCATAACCCTCGAATCTCAGTAACTAGTACAGATGAAGATTATGAGATAGCTTCTGTTATGGGACTAGATAAAGGTAGTGCAGTTGATAAGGCTGTTCACTCTAGCTCAATAAGTGAGGGAATTAACTGTGTAGTTTGTCATAATATTGATAAAATCCATGATAAATTACCTGCATCTTCACGAGGAATAAATCGTGTCACATGGACAGAGTCAGGAACTATGACAGGTCCTTTTACAGATGCAAAATCTCCATATCATAAAACAGTTCATCATGAATTTATGGACAAAAATCCAAATAAATTATGTTTTGTATGTCATGCTAATGATAGAAGTACAAAAGGTTTAGTCTTTACAAATATGCAAAAAGAGTATAAAAAAGATTCTAAAAGTTGTGTAGATTGTCATATGGGTGAGAAGCATAAAGATGTAGCTGCTACATATAAAATGCATAATGGTAAGGCAAAGATTAGAGATGTAAGAGATCATGGTTTCTCAGGAGCACATACAGCTTCAATGTGGAAAGATGCTCTTGAACTCACTTTAGTGGATAAAGGGGATAATATTCTCGTAACTATTAAAAATCCTCAACCACATAATATTCCAAGTGGATTTGGCTCTCGTGAAATTCTTATGACAATTTTATTTAAACGAGGTTCAAAAGTTGTTGAGAAAAAAGAGATCTCTTTAACAAGACACTATACACGTAAAAAATCTAAAGTAACTATTGCTCATCTTGCAAAAAAACAGAGTAAAGATATGAGTATTCCTGCAAAAGGTAAAAAAGTTTTTAAGATAGCAAAAAGTATTGAAGCGATAAGTGTTGAAGTAGAATTGGATTATCGTTTAGTCAATGATGAGGTAAGAAGCCTTCTAAAATTAGAAGACTCTCCGTGGTCGAAAAAGTATTTTATAACAAAATCTACATTAGATTTTAAATAGAGTTATTTTAAAATAACTCTATAACCATCCTTTAGAATCTTCTAAAATAGCTCTATTAGAACTATTGTAAGCTTTCACAATCGCTTTAATTAACATAGTTCCTTTTTCAAAGAATAGATCAGAATCTACATCTTTAGGTGACTTAAGAAGTTTTTTACTTGCAAGAAATTGATACTGCTCTACTTGTTTGTTAATATTTACAAGTTCTTCTCTTAATGACTTAGGTAGTTTACCTGAGTATTTACTTAGTAATCCACTCATATCATCTTGAAGAGTAGTATTGTAAGTAGTCATCTCATTTACAAGTAAGTAAACTTGTTCGATATCACTCTTCTTAATAACTCCTCTAGCTGCAACTCCTGAACCATATCCTCTTAATTGCCCTACATACTCTGTAAGTGGAAGCATATCATTCATCATAATAGAAGATGCCTCTTTACCAAAAGGATTAAGATCTTTACTTGTTCTTTGACTAATCGTCTGTGCTAACATTAAAATCTGCTCTATCTCTTGTGTATAATCACCAAAAGTCTTTTTAGGAGCTTGTTTAAAAGCAATAGAGTTAAGCTTAATAAGAGACTTTGATATATCTGAAGCTCTTGAGTTAATAACAACATCAGTAGCTAAAGTTGTAGATTCCATCTTTCCTATAGCTTTTTTAATATCACTTCTACTATTGTAAACTAAAAGAAGAGAGGCTGTGTTACCATTTAAGTAGCTATTTGTAAGCCCTCTTGTTTTTTGTGTTGCTAAAAGCAGCTCTTTTAAGTTGTTTATATAGATACTATTCTCTTTTTGTGCATCATTACTAAAAAGTGACTTTGCCTGTAGATTGAGTAGTAAAAACCCGATGATTAAAATTAATCTCATTTCATTTCCTTATATTTTATATAATAATTATATCTAATTCAACTTAATAAGCTCTTAATATTGAATACCTGTAACTCTTCTAATCTCTTCCATCTTTGGACGTGCAATTTCAGCTGCTTTTTTTGCACCAAGTGCTAGTATTTCTCTCACTTCACCTTGATTTTTTGCATAGTATTCACGTTTTTGGCGTTGTTCACTAAAGTGTTCCCAAATTACATCTGCGAGGTAAAGTTTGAAGTGACCATGTCCCTCTCCTCCACGTCTGTATCTCTCTTGAAGTTCTAAACATTCGTTTTTATTTAAAAAGAGTTTAGCCATATTGTAAACATTACATCCCTCAAACTCTTTAGGCTCTTCCATCGCTACATTTTCAGTTACTATTTTTTTGATTACTTTGAGCTGTTTTTTCTCTTCACCAAAAATATTTACTGTATTTCCATAACTTTTTGACATCTTCTGTCCATCAATCCCTGGAACAGTCTGAACATCCTCTTGTACTTGAAAATCTGGAATAGTTAAGATGTCTCCATATTCATTGTTAAACTTTGTAGCTATATCACGAGCAATCTCTACATGTTGAATTTGATCTTTTCCTACAGGAATAATATCGGGAGAATAGAGTAAAATATCGGCTGCCATTAAAACTGGATAGGAGAAAAGTGAATGGTTTGCAGAGATGCCTTTGGCTGTTTTATCTTTATAACTATGTGCACGCTCCAAAAGTCCCATTGGAGTAAAAGAGGAGAGTATCCAGTAGAGTTCTAGTACCTCTTTTACATCTGATTGTACCCAAAAAGTGTTTTTACTCGGATCAATTCCAAGTGCTAAAAAGTCTGTAGCTGACTGCATAGTAAGTTCTGCTAACCTTTTACCATCTTTTACACTTGTCATCGCATGATAATTTGCTATAAATGTAAATGTATCGTTTTTTGATTGAGCCTCTACCATCTGCTTGATAGAACCAAAGTAGTTTCCTATATGTAAGTCTCCAGATGACTGAATCCCTGTTAATACTCTCATTTTTTATCCTAATATAAAAATTATTAGCAGTATTATACCAATCTCAGCTTTATTTTGTTATTATGTAAGCATATAAAAAGTATTAGAAAATACTTTAATAAAAAGGATAGATTATGAACTTACAAATTCGCTCAAAAGATATAACATTAAATGATGCTACTAAAGCTCATATTGAAGGTGCTGTTGAAGCATTTAGAAAATACTCACTAGATATTACAAGTATTAACTGTGTTGTTGCAGCTGAGAAAAAAGGTGTTATGGTTGAGTTTGATATTAAAATCGCTCATGCACAACCTATAATCATTACTCAAAAAGATGATGTTTTAGATGCAGCTATTGACTTAGCAATCGACAAAGGAACTAAAGCCCTTCGTCGTCTTCACGATAAAGTAGTAGATCATAAAACTGATTCTCTTAAAGATTTAGAAACAGTAGACGCATAATTTAGTATGTCCTTTAAGGGCATACTCTTCTCTCTTCTCCCTCAAATTATTCAAGGATTCTCATTGAAATTTTTTTTAGTTTTTTTAATATCGATTGCTCTCTATGCTAGTGAAGTAGAAAATAAGTACTCTTTAAGGGTAGCTCATGGATTTGCTTCAGAAAATGATTTAGGTCAAATTCTTTTAGGTGATTTTGGTACACATCCAAGAAATTTATCTGTTTACTCTTTAGATGGAGGGTATCTCTTAAAAAAAAATATTGCTAATCATCCTTTAGATATTTATGTAAAGGGTGGTATCTCTTACTTTAATGAAGATGAGTTCGACAATATGTTTGAGGGAACTCTCTATCTAAAAGCATACTGGAATTTTGACTTTTGGAACAATAGAGTAAGAGTAGGGGCAGCAGAGGGAATCTCTTATACTCCTTCTCATGTTCCTGAGTCTGAAGTTGTAGAAGCAACTGCTGAGGGTGACAATACTTCTAAGTTTCTTAACTATCTTGATATAAGTTTAGATTTTGATTTGGGACGACTTGTGAAGTATAAGCCTATGTATGAGACATATATGGGTTATGCTCTGAAACATCGTTCGGGTGTTTTTGGACTCTACAATGGAGTACATGGTGGTTCAAACTACAATATGCTCTATATAGAAAAAAACTTTTAAGGATTTTAAAAATGTATAATTGGGTACTTTGGTTTCATGTCATATCGTTTATCTCTTGGTTTGCAGTGCTATTTTACTTGCCACGACTCTTTGTTTACCATGCAGAAAATATTGAAAACAGTGGTTTTGTGGAGGTCGTTAAGATTCAGGAGATGAAACTTTATAAGTATATAGGTGTTCCCTCTATGTGGGCTACAATTTTGAGTGGGTCATATCTAGCATATAGTTATGGTCTTGCTGGAAATCCATGGCTGCACATCAAGATAACATTAGTACTATTTTTAGTAATTTATTTTTTCTCTATGAATAAGTATCGTATAGAGTTTTTAGAAGATAGATCTCAAAAGAGTGGAAAGTTTTTTAGAATGTATAATGAGATTCCAACTCTTTTAATGATGCTAATAGTTGCAATGGTTGTTTTAAAACCACTGTAGGGTTAGAGTTACTTCGTTCCTCTCTTTTTAGCTTTAAAAAGAAGAGGTGTTCCTGTAAAGTTAAATGCTTCACGCATTTTGTTTGCAAGGTAACGTCTATATGTGAAGTGTAAACCACTCGGTTTATTCATCACGATAGCTACTTTTGGTGGACGTGTCTCATACTGAGTTGCATAGTAGATACGGATAACTTGACCACTTACACTTGGAAGTGTATGACGGCGAAGAGCTTTTTCTATAACTTCATTTATCTTACTTGTCGGTATTCTCTGAGAGTAGTTCTCATTTATCTCTAAAATCATATCGTGAAGTTTATCAACTCTTAAATGACTTTTTGCTGAGAGTGTGATAATAGGGGCATATGCTAAAAACTTAAATCTATCACGAATCTCTCTGATGATTTTATCATGCTCCTCACGTTTAGAGATATCCCATTTGTTAAGAACTATAATAGAAGCAAGTCTATTACTATCTACGAGTCCTGCTATCTTCTCATCTAGGTCTAAAAATGGCTGACTAGCATCTAAAACTATAAGTGCCATGTTGGCATTGTCTAGCATCTCAGTTGTACGCATTAAAGCATACTTCTCAATTCCCAAGATTTTACCACGACGACGAAGTCCTGCTGTATCTACAAATGTAAGTTGCTTATCACCATAAGTAACTGTCTCATCAATAGGGTCGATAGTCGTTCCCGCTACACTACTTACAACTGAGCGTTCTTCTCCAAGAAGAGCATTGAGGAGTGAAGATTTACCAACATTTGTACGACCAATAATGGCTATTTTGATATGGTTAACATCCTCTTCATCAAACTCTTTGATACGGTCATTGTTTCCAAAGATAGTATCATCTTCTGTAAGACCATCCATCTCATCTTCATCCCAGTATGTATAACCATCATCATCTTCATCATGGCTATTTACATTTGCAAAGAAATCTTCATCATCAAGTTCAAGTTCAGGTTCTGTTACTTGAATATCTTCTACTTCTTCATCCTCTTTGATGATATCTTCATCAGGAATTTTACTTGCTATCCACTCTAAAAGTTCAACTGTATTACGGTTGTGTGAAACAGAGATACCGAAAATATCTCCAGTTCCAAACTCATAATAGTCCCAAAGTTTCTCTTTCATCTTGTCATTGTCTATCTTGTTAACAACAAGAGCCATATCTTTTCCCATAGATTGAAGTTCATAAAAAAACTTTTTATCTATATCTTCAGGGATACTTTTCCCATCAACCATATAGAGGATGATGTCGGCTTGATAGGCAGCTTTAAGCGACATCTCTTTAATCTTATCAAAGAGTTCACATCCTGAGTCAAGACCACCAGTATCAAGGAGAAGAGCCTCTCTATCAATAAAAGTTACCGTTCGGCGTTTAACATCACGAGTTGTTCCTGCGATATCTGAAGTGATGGCATCACGATTTTTAATCAAACGATTAAAAAGAGAGCTTTTTCCAACATTTGGACGACCGATAATTGCGATTTTTTTCATATAAGAGACCTTCTTTCGTACTTAAATAGTATAATATTTTTGCAATTATATCTAATCAGTCTTAGTTTTAGAGTTAAGTAAGAGGATATCAATAACTTCATAGCCAACAATCTTTAAAAGGTTTAGATTCAAGGCGAACTTTATTTGGCGATACTGGTATCGTTAAGTAAAGTTCAACGAAGAAGATGAGCCTTTTAAAGATTGCCCTACAGGTGAAACAAGAAGCTATAACCTACTGCGTTAAAAACTCTTGAAGCTACTTGTAGCTCCTACGAATTTTTGCCTTGTATCTTATAGCTTCTTGTTTCATTGGCTATGAAGTTATTTATATCCTCTTACTTATGTGCATTAAACTCTATAGTTGCATCTTGTTTAAGCTTTGCAAATCCCTCTTTAGGGACACCTGGCCAAACAACGATGATCGCAATAAAGACAATGACTAGAAAGATGATTAGTTTGTTCATTTTTTTATCCATAATTGAAATTTATAAAAGTATAATAACATAATTAATCAGATAAGGGAAATATCAATGATAAAAAAATATTATAGCTATGAAGAGTTTAAAGAAGATACAAAGAAACTTATAAAAAAAGTAGAAAGTTTTGAAGCAGAAGCTATCGTTGGCATAGCGAGAGGTGGGTTAACTCTAAGTCACTGCATGGCTGAGGGACTAAATCTTCGAGAGGTTCAAACGATTAGAACAGAACTTTACGATGGAAGTTGTAAACGCCAAGATATTTCACTCTTTGGTATTTGTGATTTTAAAAGTGTAAAGAGAGTCTTAGTTCTTGATGATATAGCTGATAGTGGGGAGACACTTAAGGCAATTATGAACTATTTGGAATTAAATTTTAAAGAGATAGAGTTTAAATCAGCGACACTTTTTTATAAAAAAACATCTGTGTATAAGCCTCATTTTTGGATAAATGAGGCAAAAGAGTGGATAGAGTTTTTTTGGGAGAAGGATTATGAAGCTAAGAAGTAAGAACTACTTTCTAGCCTCTTCAATCATCTCATAAGCTCGATTTATCTCTTGAGTCTTTTGAGTTGCCTCTTTCATGTAACTCTCACTTTTTCCTTGTGAAGCGATAATATCAGGGTGATATTGACGAACAAGTTTTTTATAAGCCTTTTTGATAGTTTTCATATCATCATTGGCGTTTACACCTAAAAGTGCATAAGCATCATCAATACTTGCTTTTGGCTGAACATTTTGCATCATTTTTTCAAACTGATCAAAGATAGCATGATAAGCATTGGGGTCAAACTCTAAGGCTTCGGCAATAAGTGCTAAAATCTCCTCTTCACTTTGACTCACTTCACCATCAATAAATGCTAGTTGGATTAAAAATCCCATAAACTGCTGTTGCTGAGCCTTGTTTCTTTTGATAGCTGATGCTAGAGCGTGTGCGATATCTTCTGTGTTATCACTTCTATCTTTCTCTTCATTAAAAATCTGTTTTAAAATATCTTTTGTTTTAGCAGGTTCTGGGAAAACAGCACTAATATCATCAAACATAATACCAATAAGTTGTGCTTCAAAAGCATCAACTTTTCCATCAGCTTTAGCAACTTTAGCAACGAGTGCCACAAAAAGACCGAGGTCACTTTTGCGTAATGAGTCATGAGAAACAGAGAAGTTTTTAAAAGCCTCTTGCGAATAGTTAGTGTATTTTGTGTAGCTTTGATAGACTTTATAAAAAACAAAGGCAAGAAGCCCGAAAACAATGAGATTACCCATAGATATTCCTTTTTTAGATAATATTTATGGGATTATACTGCTATGAAGTTAACACTTTTACTCAAAGCTTAAAGTGTTGAAAGTCTCAGATGGGTCTGATAAAATTACTTATGGGTATAATTCCATTTTAGAATAGAGTTTAATATGGGAGAGATGAAATGCAGAGAAGTTATATCTATATGAAAGGATTAAATAAGGGTGTAAAATATATGCTACTTGCATCTTTTACCTTTGCGATAATGGGTGCATTTGCTAAACTCTCTTCTCAAAGTATGAGCTCTTTAGAAGTAGTGTTTTTTAGAAATATTGCAGGAGTTTTTTTAGTAGGATTTGCAGTTTTAAAAACGCCAATGATACAAAAAGGTGGTAAACCTTTTTTACTACTTTTTCGTGGAACTATGGGTTTTGTAGCTCTTTTGGCTTTTTTTTATAACATCGCACATATTCCTTTGGGTGATGCGATGACTTACTCTAAAACATCACCAATCTTTACAGCTATATTTGCATGGTTTTTTCTTCATGAAAAACTTACATTTAAGGGTTGGATTGCTATTTTTATAGGTTTTATAGGTATTTTGTTTATTACCCAGCCTGCAGGAGTTGGTTTTAGTAAATATGACTTGTTAGGAATATTTTCAGGTGTAGGAGCAGCACTCGCATATACATCTATACGAGAGTTAAGAAACTACTACGATACAAGAGCAATAGTTCTCTCTTTTATGGGAGTTGGGACGATAGGACCAGTTATACTTTTTATGATCTCTCCCTATTTTGATATACCCGAACTTGATTTTGTTTTAGGAAAATTTGTAATGCCTGAGGGTATAGTCTGGTTTTATGTTATAGGGATGGGAGTTTTTGCAACGATATCTCAACTCTTAATGACGAAAGCTTATGGTGAAACTAAGGCTGGAATTATAGGTGCAGTTTCCTATTCAAATATACTTTTTTCTATAATTGTTGGTGTTATGTTAGGGGATTCTCTTCCTTCGATGAGTATGGTGTTTGGAGTTGTTTTGATTGTTCTTGCTGGCATAATGGTGGCTCGTGCTAAGTAGGAATATAAGTGGAGATTAAAAAGAATAAGGTATAATTATATGCTCTCAACCTATTGGTTGAGGCATTTATCCCATTATTAGGATGAACTTATGAAAAAGTTTCACCTAAAGCTAACTTTTATAGTTTTCCGACTGAAAGTTAGTTTTGAGCTAAAGAGGGTTTAACCCTTTTTGCCGTAATGAGAGTATACACTAAAATTGATAAATTTACAAAATAAGAAGATAATTATGAAACTATTAGCAGGACCATGTGTTATTGAGAGTGAAGAGAATATTTTTAAAATAGCTAAAGAGTTAGAGCAGTATCATAACGATGATACTATCGACTTCTATTTTAAATCAAGTTTTGATAAAGCAAATCGTACATCTTTAAACTCCTTTCGTGGGCTAGGGATAGATGAAGGTCTGCGAATACTTCAAAAAGTAAAAGATGACTTTGGGTATAAAATAGTGACTGATGTTCACGAATCAACTCAAGTAGAGCAGGTTGCAGAAGTTGTGGATATGCTACAAATTCCAGCATTTTTATGCCGTCAAACTGACCTACTTGTTGCTTGTGCAAAAACAGAGAGAGAAGTAAACATCAAAAAAGGGCAATTCCTCTCTGCTGAGGCTATGAAATACCCACTTTTAAAAGTCTTAGAGACTCGTGGATGTTCTGAACCAACTTATGAAAATGCACAAAAACATGGCATTTACCTCTGTGAGCGAGGGAACTCTTTTGGCTATGGCAATATGGTTGTAGATATGAGAAACCTTGTTATCATGAGAGAGTTTGCACCTGTTATCTTTGATGCTACACACTCTGTTCAGATGCCTACAGCTGAGAATGGAAAAACAGGTGGAGATAGTTCTATGGTACCTTACTTAGCTAAAGCAGCAGCAGCTATTGGTGTGGATGGTTTCTTTTTTGAGACACATTTTGACCCTAGTATAGCCTTGAGTGATGGACCAAATATGTTAAAATTAGAAGAGTTGGAAGAAGTGATAGCAAAAATCAAACTTATTAGGGAGATTTAATTATGATAACTGTAACTATAGATGACCCAGAGTTAGAGAGAGTTTATCACACTTTTAATGGTAATGATAAAGAGTTTACAAAATATCTTACATTAACTGCTTGTGCAAATAATGTAGAGTATGGAGTTGATGCTGCGATGATTGAGGCTTCTTATGATGAAGCTTGTAGTGATGAGAGTGAAAAATTCAATCATGAAGAGGTATGGGCAACACTTTTTGGAAAATATGAAAAAAATTAAATATCTAAAAGCTTCTATCCTTGATTTAGAAAATATATTTCAAATCGTTTATAATGATAAACAAAATGCAGGACAAGAGTATCTTATAAAATTAAAAAAATTTATAGAACTCCTAGAGATGAACCCTAAGATGGGAAAAGATTGCTGGGAGAGTGGATTTAACCGTGATTGTAGAGTTCTTTATTATAAAAACTATACAATTCTATATAAGGTAAACAAGACATACATAAGTATAAAAAGAGTTTTAAGCTCAAAACAAAACAACAAAGGAGATTAAATGGAATTAATCGAAGGTAAATTAAAAGTAGTAAATGGAAAAAAGATAGCGATAGTAAGTACAAGATGGAATCACTTTATAGTAGATAGACTTGTAGAGGGTGCAAAAGATGCATTTGATCGTCATGGTGGTGATGATGCTGATTTAACTCATGTTTTAGTGCCAGGTGCATTTGAGTTACCTATGATAGTTGACCAACTTTTAGCAAGTGGAAAATATGATGCAATTTGTGCTTTAGGTGCAGTTATCCGTGGGGCGACTCCTCATTTTGACTATGTAGCAGCTGAAGCGACTAAGGGTATCTCTTCTATGAGTTTAAAATACCAAAAACCAGTCTCTTTTGGACTTTTAACAACTGATACTATTGAGCAAGCTATTGAGCGTGCAGGAACAAAAGCTGGTAACAAAGGTTTTGAAGCGATGACAGTTGTTATCGAAATGTTAGATCTATATGAGGCACTATAATGGCAACTAGACATCACGCACGTATGGCTGTTGTAAGCCTACTTTACGCATTTGACTTAGGAAATGGAAATACAGCTGAACATACAGATGAGATTTTAGAAGAGAAAAAGATTCGTAACAAACAGAAAGATTTTGCACTTGATCTTTATGCTGGAGTTATGGAGAACCTTGATGCTTGTGATAAGAAAATCATTGAGCATTTAAAAGATTGGGATTTTGAGCGTTTGGGAAGTATTGAGCGTGCTACTCTCCGTCTTGCTACTTATGAGATTCTGTTTGGTGAGTTAGACTCTGCTGTCGTTATCAATGAGGCATTAGAGATTACAAAAGCATTTGGAACGGAACAGTCTCCAAAATTTATTAATGGTGTTTTAGACGCAATCAGCAAAGATAAGTAATGAATAGATTACTATTTTTAGTACTTCTTTTCTCTTTGACTCTATCTGCATCTAAGGCGATAGACTACACAAAGAAAAATAACTGTTTAAACTGTCATAGTGGAATAGAGCATATTCGTGAGGAAAACTCAGGAATGAGTAAAGCGATTGAGAAGATGGCAGCAGAAGCAGGGTATCCTAAAAATAGTTGTATTATCTGTCACGGGGGAAATCCTGCGACAAAACATAAAAGTAAGGCTCATAAGGGAACTATAGAGTATTTTAAGACTCATAAGGGTCCTAAAGCTTACTACCCAGCAC
>Ga0256837_1000475_pt1 | contig 33632 bp, 35 predicted proteins | sample 4562384metaG_FD_185976 | JGI IMG/M metagenome (GOLD analysis project Ga0256837, IMG submission 185976) | Hydrothermal vent microbial communities from Guaymas Basin, Mexico - 4561-384 | ecosystem: Environmental > Aquatic > Marine > Hydrothermal vents | place: Mexico: Guaymas Basin | collected... | reverse complement strand
CACAACCTATAGCACCCGATTGTGCTTTAGGATGTGGAGTACGTGATGAGATGATACTAGAACAAGAGGTAAGTGCAACAACTCTTCACCAATCAGAGATAAAACTCAATAAACTTAAATATGCTCTTAATAATATAGATAAAGAGGATTATGGTATCTGTAAAGAGTGTGAAGAGGAGATAGTTTTTGGTCGTTTGATGATTGTTCCTGAGTCTCTTTATTGTGTAACTTGTCAAGAGGAAAAAAATTAATATGGGATACACCGATTGGTTTGATGCTCATGCAACAAAGCATCAAAAGATTGTCAAAAAACTTGTAGAAAATAATTATACAAAAGAGCAGATTATAGACTATTTTGATTTTGAAAATATGGTTCAAACTGAGATAGGTTTTTGTCCTCTTTATGCAAAAAACAGAAAATGTCACGATATGAAATCACTAAACTGTTATCTATGTGCTTGTCCAAATTTTCGTTTTAATGAAGAGGGGATAGGGCAATACAATGAGTTTAAGATTTTAAGTAGATGTGATATTCACAATGGAAAAGAGTTTGCTTCTAAGGGAGTTATTCATCAAGATTGTTCTAGTTGTAGTGTGCCTCATCATCGGAGTTATGTTGAGAAACATTTTGATTTGGATTGGAAAAAGATGATGTCTGCTTGTCAAGTTTAGATGGGTGTTCAAACAGAGATTAGTTTAGAAAGGTTAAACCTTCTTTTTCCCTCCTACTCATTTACTTCATTAGTTCCCACTAAAGATGGGATAATAGATACAACTTATATAGTAGCAAACAATACAACAACCTATATTTTAAAAAAATATGAGAGAGAGATTAAAGATAAAGTAGAAAAAAATAGTAAACTTCTCTCTAAACTTTATAAAAATAGCTTAAATGTCCCACTTTTCTTAGCTGAATCTCAAGGTTGGTATCTTTATACAAAACTAGAGGGTTCACAACCAAAACATATTCAAATCTATCATTTACACTCTTTAGCTAGGTTTATGTTAAAACTGCATCAAACTACATCCTATAAAGATTGCCATCATCCATTTATTTCACAAAAAATTTTAAAAATACGTTTAGAGTACCTAAAAAGAAACTACTATTTTTATTATAAAAAGTTTCAAAGTATTAAAAACTATAAAAAGGGATGCAATACTTTAATTCATGGTGATATTTTTAGAGATAATACACTCTTTGAGGGTAGAAAAATAGCTGTTTTTGATTTTATAGATGCTGGATGTGGTTCAGTTTCATTTGATATAGCTGTGGCATTACTATCTTTTAAAAGAAAAAGAGTTACACACTACTTTATAGATAGCTTTTTAAAGGTATATAACCAAAAAAATAGAAGAAAAATAGCAAGAGAAGATATAGAGGAGAGTATAAATGTAGCGATAGCTTTTTATACTCTCTTACGTATCTACAAATATAAAAATATTCGGAGAGTAAAGGAGCTTTTATGAAACATGGAGCAGGGATATATAAGGTAGCAAAAGAGTTACAATGTAGCAGTGATGAGATAATAGATTTTTCATCAAATATCAATAGTTACTATTCAAAATTGGAACTAACACAAAATAAAAATATGTTAGTGAATTATGGAGACTATTTTTATAGCAATTTATATAAACTAGTTTCCTCTAAACTAAATATTGATATGGAAGAGATTAAATTTTATAATGGAGCAACATCGGCAATATTTGAGTTAATAAAATCATTGAAACAAAAAAATATCTATCTATATGCTCCTTTATATGGTGAATATGAGAAGGCTTCCAAAGATGCAGGGAAGAAAATATATAAGATAAATAGATTTAAAAATATCTATAAAAAACCGAAGAAAAACTCCATAATAGCCTTTGTGAACCCATCTACTCCAGATGGAAAATATTATGATTTAAAAAAACTTTTTAAGTTGTGGAGAGAAAGAGATTGTACTATCATTATAGATGAATCTTTTATAGAGTTTGAAGATTTACCCTCTATAAGAGCTGAGATACGAAACTATAAAAATCTTTATATAGTGCAATCTTTTACAAAATTTTATGCTTGTGCAGGGGTAAGAATAGGTGCAATCCTTTCAAATAAAAAGAGTATTAAGAAGTTAAAAACACCATTATGGAATTTATCTTCATTAGATGTGGCATTTTTAAAAGAGCGTTTACAAGAGAAAACGTTTGTTAGTAAGAGTCAAAAGAAGCATAAAAAAAATAAAAATAAATTATACAATATATTGAAAAAATCGGGACTTTTTTCTCATATATATAAAAGTGATGCTAATTTTTTTCTTACAAAATCATCACAAGCAAGAGAGTTATTCAAATATCTCTTGAAAAGAAAGATTTTAGTCAGAACTTGTGGTAGTTTTGATTATTTGAGTAATGATTATCTACGATTTGGGGTGAAAGATAACATTTTACATAAGAGCTTAAAAAAAGGACTAAAGAGTTTCATAAATAAATAGTTATTAAGTTATTATTCTTTTTATGAAAAATTTAACATTAACCGATGATAATAGAGAAAATCTTGAGCTTTTTAAAGAGTTACTAAAAAAAGATGAGAAAGAGATAGTAAATGAGGCATTAGAGGAGTATTTTTTAAATGCTCAAAAAACTCTTTTAGAGAAACAGATAGCAGATGAAAATGCTCTTACCAATCTAAGTTATGAAGAGTTTTGGGATGATTTAGAGGTATAATTACTTTTATAGAAATAATATAATGTTATAATCACATTTTAAATATAGGGTGTTCCATGAAGAGAATAGATTGTGCTATTAGAAAATTTAGTTTTAACCCATCCAACTATAATATACTTATTGTAGAGGATTCAAAATCATCAAATCAGCTTATTGATATTACATTTTCAGATGTTGGCTACAACTGTTTTAATGCTTTTACCCTCAAAGAGGCTAGAGAACTTTTAGCAAAACAAACCATTCACTATATAATGTTAGATATAAACCTTCCTGATGGTCATGGTTCAGAGCTTATTCAAGAGTTAGCTCATAGCACTGAAAAAATATTTGTTTTGACAGGTGAGATAGATACAACTTTTGTACATAGCTCTTTTGAAGATGGTGTGATTGATTTTATCGCTAAGGGGCAGTATTTTACTTATAAAATAGCAAAAATTACCCAAACTATTAAACAACTTGAAGAAAATAAGTTAAAAACACTTCTCATTATAGATAAAGATAGAGCATCTAAAGAGGAGTTAAAAAACTTCCTAAAAAATAGAAATTACAACATAGAACTTGCTTCAGATGAACAAACAGCCTTAGAAATTCTTAATAAAAAAATTATAGATTTAATATTTGTAGATACCAATCTCTCAAATGGAAGTGGCATAGAACTTTTACAAAAGTATGAGGAACAGATTATTATAAAAGATAATATTCCTGTTATGCTTACGACAAATAGTTCAGACCCTTTAATCATACGTGATGGATTAAAATCGGGTGCTATCGATATTGTAAAAAAACCTTATCTTATTGAAGAGATAGTTTTAAAAGTTGATTTATGGATAGACTATAAGAGTAAAGAGGAGGAAGCACTCTGTTCTGCAAAGCTTTTAGAGGAGTATAAAGATGCTGTTGATGCCTCTTCTATTGTCTCAAAAGCAGATAAGAATGGTTTGATTACTTATGTTAATGATAAGTTTTGTGAGTTAAGTGGATATAGCACAGAAGAGCTTATCGGTAAAAATCATAATATAGTAAGACATAGTGATACACCTTCGGATACATTTCAAGAGATGTGGCATACTATTAAGGTTTTGAAAAAAGCATGGAAAGGTAAGATAAAAAATAGAAAGAAAGATGGAACTTTTTATTGGGTTGAGGCTCTTATTAAGCCGATAGTTGATTTAAATGGTGAGATAACAGAGTTTATAGGTCTACGTCACGATATAACAAAAACAGAAAACTATAAAAAAATTCTAAAAAATACTCTTGATAATACAAATAAATCTTTAGATGAAAATCTTCACTATATAACTCAATATGAGGAAGCTAACAATAAGTTTACAGCTATCTTAAAAACAGATACAGAAAATATCATCACTTATGTAAATGAGATGTTTTGTAAATTGAGTGGATACTCTTTAGAGGAGTTAGTTGGACGAGATTGCCAAACTCTTCGACATGAAAATCATCTTAAAATGGATACATGTAAAAATCTAAAAGATTCACTTATAAAAAATGAGCATATTCATATAATCTTTACAAATGTAGCGAAAGATGGTTCCCTCTATTTTATAGATACGATTGTCTATCCTGTAAGTGATATTAATGGAAAAATCATAGAACATCTGCATTTAATGCATGATATAAGTGAACTTACCAATCTTCATCAAGAGATAGAAGATACTCAAAAAGAGATAGTGTATAAGATGGGTGAGATAGGTGAATCAAGAAGTAAAGAGACAGGTAACCATGTAAAAAGAGTTGCTGAGTATTCGAGACTTTTGGCACAACTTTATGGATTAGATGATACACAAGCAGATACACTTTTTACAGCAAGTCCTATGCACGATATAGGAAAAGTGGCTATTGCTGATACTATTTTGAAAAAACCTGCCAAATTAACTGAAGATGAGTTTGAGATAATGAAAACTCATACAACTATTGGTTACAGTGTTTTAGAGGGTTCAACTCGTTCTGTCTTAAAAGCTGCTGCGATTGTAGCTCATGAACATCATGAAAAATATAATGGTCGAGGATACCCAAGAGGCTTAAAGGGTGATGAGATACATATATATGGACGTATAACAGCTATTGCTGATGTATTTGATGCTTTAGGTTCAGATAGATGTTATAAGAGAGCATGGGAAGATGAGAGGATTTTTAAACTTTTTAAAGAGGAACAAGGGGAGCATTTCGACCCGATACTTATAGAGCTCTTTTTTGAAAATTTAGAGCAATTCTTAGCGATTAGGGATAGATTTAAAGATTAGATAATATCCCTGCATATATACCATCACTATTTTTATTATCTTCTGCACTATTTTGCCAAGTAGCAACAACTCCTGTACTATTTACTGTGATAGCGGGGAGTTTTTGGTCATAGAGCTTTTCTATATTTATTAACCCATAATTCATAACTAATTTTATCTCTTCAGTATGATTATAGAGTCTATAATATAGGTCACTATTATCTGCATTTTGGTTAGTTGCATTTGCATAACTAGATAAACTATGAACAATATAGAGTGAATTGTTATTGTCTAAAACTGCTGTAAAATCTTCTCCAAAATCACATTTTGCCTCTCTATCTATAAAATTTTTACTCTCTTGCATAGTATTATTAAAGAGTTTTCCAGAAACAACCCAATGGGTATCAACTTTGAGTTTATATAACCATAAAACAGTTCCATTGTAGCCTATATCGACCTGTACATTATTGCTATTTGTTTTATTAGGTGCTTTGAATGAGCTAAGTTTTTTTCCATCTTCAGATATTTTTGCCATATATACATGGTCTGTTAAGGAACTTGTATGCCATCCAGATATAAAAGTTTTATCATCATTTAATGCAATATCTAAAGAGTGATTTTGAGTTTTTGTGTCTATCCAATTTGTGTATAAAAGCTCAAAAGAGGCACTATATAAAGAGTATTTATGCCCTTGTAATCCATCTGTTTGAGATTGATAAGTGATGATAACATCACCATGATTATTACTATCAATAGCAACACTCGGTGCAATCTGTTCCATATCACCTTGATTTGCCTTAAGACTCATAACAGGTGAAGCATCTTCATCGTTGTAGTATTGAATAAATACATTGGCACCACTTGTTGCACCATCTGTACTATATACAACAACAAAGTTTCCAAAGTTATTGGCTGTAATATCATAGTTGAGTTGTGTTTCATCATGTGCAATTTTTGAATTTGCCTCATTATTTACTCTAAACTCTCCCCCTATCTTATATCCTCGTCCATTGAAAAGTTGGGCATATATATTGTAGTTTCCCTCTTCAATCCCATCTTGGCTTTTCCATAGAACTAAAAAATTCCCATTATTAGCCAATGCAATTTTTGGAGCTTTTTGGTTGTTGAGTATGGAACTATTTACATGAATACTTTTATATACCTCTGGTTCAGGCTCAGGTTCTATGATAGTTGGTATAAAAGTTGTTTGTGTACTCTTTTTATCACAACCACTTATAAGAGTGAGAGTAAGAATAATAATAAAAAATAGTGTTATAGAGAGATTTATTTGCATCTGTTTTCCTATTTTTTATTTTAAAGAGTGTAAGAAGAGTTCAATATAGGAGGTATTAAATTTATTCATCATCTTTTTATCTTGCATCATCATTTTAAGTGCATTAAAAGAGCTAAAAGCTTTTCGATGGGCTCTATCACTTGTTAAAGCATTAAATACATCAACAATCGATAATATAGAAGCATAATCACTTATCTCCTCTTTATGTAGTTTGTGTGGGTATCCTGTCCCATCATTGTTTTCATGGTGTTGCATAACAGCATTGATGATAGCTTTATCAGTAATATCATTAAACTTCATAATATCAACACTATATTGTATATGATTTTGAATAGTCTCAAGTTCACTAAAAGAGAGTTTTTCCTCTTTGTTTAAGATAGCATCATCAATCTTTTTTGTTCCAATATCATGAAGTAAAGCTGCTGTTCCGAGTTGAAGAAGTTTTCGTGTACTAAGATTGAGTGCATTTCCAAGATTCATAGCATATATCAAAACATGTAAAGAGTGTGTTGCTAAATCATCGATGGTTTTAAATTTTGGCATTATATTTTTAAGATATTTATTATTATCGTGAATAAGGTAGATAATCGATTTAATAAGTAAAGTAACATTTTCTGTATTGATAATATCATCCTCTGATTCTAAAAAATCTGCAAATATTTTATCATTTATAATATATAAAAAATCGATAATTTTGATATAATCATCTTGGTAGTAGCGAACATGGTATTTTAAACTGTAACAGTTTAGCTCCTGTTTGTAAGCATCTGCTTTTGAGATATAAAGGTTATTTTCTTTCTTTAATTTAGCCATTAATATAGGTGTTAATATAGTACTCTCTTCAATGATAATAATATATTGACCCATTGAGTGAATATATATATCAAATATGAGGTAGTCACCTATTTTGATGAAATCCATATTTAAGATAACATAAGAACTAATATTATTTAATTTTTTTTGCAATACTTTCATATTATTATTCATATTACTATTATATCCACTCTACTTTAGATATTTAATAAAAAAATGGTTTTAAAATTATGAATAATAAACAGTTTACATATCTTCTAATATTTGCGATGCTTTTATGGGGTGCTGGATGGAGTGCACTTAAGATTTTAACACTCTCTTTACCTGTTGAGGTTATCATCTTTTGGCGATTTTTTATAATGAGTTTAGCTTTCTTGCCTATCCTCTATTTTTTACAAAAGCCTATCTCTTTAAATAGGGAAAGTTTAAAATATATAGTGGGAAGTTCTGTTTTAAACATCCTCTTTATGATATTTTCATTTTTAGGTATCAAGAGTGGTTTTGCAGGTGGGGGAAGTGTTATTATCACCACACTTTCACCTGTTATGACATTTCTGTTAGTTGCTCTTCTTTTTAGAAAAAAACTTCAAAATATTCAATATTTTGGTCTTGTTTTAGGGATAGGAGGTGGAGCGATTATGCTTCAACTTAACAATTTAGAGTTATTTTTAAATGGTTCTAACATATACTTTTTACTGTGTGCTATCACTTGGGCTGGAGTTACAGTTTTAGCACAACACTCTCATAAACATATACACCCAATCCATTATAGTTTTATCATCTCTGTTATAGCAACAATAGTTACATTTATATATGGATTTTCCAGTGGTTTAGAAGATGTTTTTGAGCAAGATAGTAGATTTTGGGTATCGTTGCTCTATCTTGCTATTTTTGGTCAAACGGTAGCTACAACTATATTTTTTATAGCCTCTGGAAAACTTGGCAGTGAGGTAACAAGCTCTTTTATGTTTCTTGTCCCTCTTTTTGCTCTATTTATAGCATGGTTAGTTTTAGATGAGGTTGTGCAAACTCATATAGTTATTGGTGGTTTTTTTAGTGTTTTGGCTGTTTTTTTTGTGAATTATAGAGTGAAAAAAAGGTAAAAGAGTTGGCAATACAGTAATTCTATATCTGATAACTTCAGCTCAAATAGCCTTTTCTATCCCTGCCGTTTATTAAACCCTGAAGAGCCTTTCTTGGCATCAATCTGAAACTCTTTTGCATACTCTTTAAGGTAACTAGGGACAGCACGTCCTTTGAGTTTCATCATATCACTTAACATCTTGAGTGCAACCTCTTTTTTATCTAACTCTTTTACCTCTGTTAGATAACTAAAAAGTAGCTCTCCTAAACGTTGCAGAGAGATTTTCCAAGTTGATTGTGTTTGTGCATATATCCATAAACTAAAATTATAAAAATTCTCATATACACTCTCTTCACCCCAAAGTAAAAGGATAGAGTTTTTAAAATTGCCACTATTGTATGTCAAATCCCAAAAGCGTGCAAAACGTTTCATCATCTGAATATCTTTAAAGCTTAAATTCCTGTTTTTTAAAATATCATAAGGGGCTTTATCACTATAAACCATCTCAAACTCTTCATCGTGACGTTTGATATATGTACCTGAGAGTTTTTTAAGTATCCCTATCTGAATCTCACAACTACTTAAACTCACTAACTTATCTAAATTCTTTCCAAAACTCTCTAAACTCTCCCCTGGTAATCCTACAATAAGGTCAAGATGTATATGTGCTTCTGTTTCATGTTCTAAAAAGCCAACATTACTATCTACTTTATCTAGGTTCAATACACGAGAGATATTATGAGCCACTTGAGGGTTTAGCGTTTGGATACCTATCTCTAACTGTAAAGCACCGTGAGGAAACTGTTTTATCTTCTCTCTTAAAGATTCTGGGAAATGGTCGGGAATAACTTCAAAATGCACAAAATATTGCTCCTCTTTCTCTAAGAAAAAATCCAAAATTTTATTGGCTGTTTTCATGTTAAGATTAAAAGTTCTATCTACAAACTTAAAGTTTCTAGCACCTCTATCCCACAATATTTGAAACTCTGCTAACACTTCATCAAGGTTAAAAGCACGTACCTTTTCATCCATAGATGATAAACAAAATTCACACTCAAAAGGGCATCCACGAGAGATTTCGACATAGATATAACGGTTCGCTATATCGTGGTCGGTGTAGTATTTGTAGGGGAGGACTAACTCTTTGAGTTTTGGAAGAGTCATCTTTACTATCTTCTCTTTAGGGGGATTTTTCTCTATGATAGATGTACATAATCTATAAAATGCCTCATCTCCCTCCCCTTGAATAATAAAATCACTATCATCAAAACTGACTCTAAAAGGGGTATAAGTAACCTCAGGGCCACCTAAAATAATAGTAATTTCAGGAGATACTTTTTTGATAATATGAATAAGCTCTTGCACCTCTAAAGCATTCCAAATATAAACACCTATCCCTATAATATCAGGCTCATCTCTAAGTAAATCTTCGGCAATAGTTTGAATAGCATCATTGATACTAAACTCTAATATAGTAGTTTGAGGTTGTAACTCTTGCATATTTGCATAGATATAACGTAGACCTATCGCTGAGTGAGTGTATCTTGAATTTAGGGTTGTTAGGATTATTTTAGTTTGCTTTATAAATTTCATAAAAAGATTGTAGCAGATGATAGATTAAGAGAAAGCTTCAACTCTTTAAAGCTACAATTAGAGATGCAAAAATTATTTAATACTCTAATAAATGAACCACTCACACACTTTTTACTATTAGGATTACTCCTTTTTATCTATTTTGATATGACTGCAACAGATGTACAAACTCAAAATAAAACAGTTATAACTCTCTCCTCTAGTGAGATTATAAAGTTAAAAACAGAGTATAAAAATAGGTATCATAAAGAGATAGATACAAATCAAATTGAAGAGTTAATGGAGCAAAAATTCTATGAAAAACTACTTGTAGATGAAGCTTTATCACTTAATTTAGTGATGCAAGATGATGTTATTATTAAACGTCTTTTAAAACAGATGCAATTTATTATGCTCAATAGTAAAGAGTTTATTGAACCTACTGAAGAGGAACTTTTAGCATATTATAAAAGAAATATTCAAGAGTATTCCCATATAAAAACTCTCTCTTTCTCACACATATATTTTTCAAAAAGAGATGATGAAAGGATAGAGGAGCTTGTAACTCTTCTGAATATCACAGATAAAAATTCTTCTGTATCCTCCTCTTTTGGTGATAAATTTCAAGGGACAATAGACATAAAAGATAGTGCATATAAGGAGATAAAAAAGGAGTATGGAAACTATTTCGCCTCAAAACTTTTCACCTCAAAATCTTCTCTATGGCATAACAAGATATTTTCTAAATATGGAACTCATCTAGTCTATATAACAGATAAAAATATCACAACTCCCTACTCCTTTGATGATGTTCAAGATAGAGTGTATGAGGATTATCTTAGAGAGAAACGGACACAACAAGAGAGAGATGCCTACAAAGTTATCAAGGCTCAGTATATTTTAAAAGTGCAAAAATAGTATGTTTATAAAATCACTTTTTTTTATCACTTTTTTTATAAACACTCTTCTAGCACATCAAACAGGACTTTCCTATGTAAATATAAGTGAAGATGATGCAAATAAGATAGATATAATCTATAAAAAACCTTTAGGAGATACAAAAGCAGATGGTGTATCTATCCGTTTTCCTGTTGAGTGTAGTCAAGTTTCTGAGAGTAAACAGAGTGTGGTCAAAGGTTTTATTATAAACAGTTATAGCCTTTGGTGTGGAGAGAAGGGGCTTTTAGATTCTCGTGTATGGGTAGATGGTTTAGTCTCTAACGATAGAGGTGTGCTTATACGATATGAAAAGGGTGATATAGTGAGTAAATCTTTACTCCGAGCTACTACACCATTTATACATATAGACCATCAAAGTAGTAGTTTTGAACTTTTAGTGGAGTATGTAGAGCTAGGGGTAGTTCATATTTTAAAAGGGTTTGACCATCTTCTTTTTGTCTTCTCTTTATTGCTTTTAGCACTTAGTATGAGAAATCTTTTTTTTGCTGTTACAGCTTTTACACTTTCTCACTCTATCACTTTAGTTTGTGGTATATTAGGGATAGTGAATGTTCCTGTTATGTATATAGAAGCGATGATAGCACTTAGCATAGTATTTTTAGCTCGGGAATTAGTAGTAGATGATAAAAACTCTTTTACTCGAAAACATCTAGGTGTCATCACTTTTATATTTGGGCTTCTTCACGGTTTTGGATTTTCAAATGTTCTTGCAACTATTGGACTCCCTCAAGAGGAGATACCTCTCTCCCTTTTTGCTTTTAATCTTGGCATAGAGATGGGACAGATTCTTTTTATAGTAGTCTCTGGGACAGCTTTCTTTTTTGTTCAAAAATATCTTGTGAAAGATAAAAGATTACATATATATATAGCTTATTTTATAGGGGGATTATCCTCTTATTGGTTAGTTGATAGAGTGATGGGATTTTAATATTTGCTTATAACTTTAATAAGAGATATACTTTTAAAAAACATAGGAGATAAATATGTCAAAAATTACAATAACAGATAAAGAAGCATTAGATTATCATCAGTACCCACAATCAGGAAAAATTTCAGTAGAGAGTTCAAAACCAGTAAAAACTCAGAAAGACCTCTCTTTAGCCTATACACCAGGGGTAGCAGTTCCCTGTTTAGAGATAGAGAAAAATCCAGAAGATGCTTATAAATATACAGCAAAAAGTAATCTTGTAGCAGTTATAACAAATGGTACAGCTGTTTTAGGTCTTGGAAATATCGGTGCATTAGCATCTAAGCCAGTTATGGAGGGGAAGGGTGTTTTGTTTAAAAACTTCTCTGGACTTGATTGTTTTGATATAGAGCTGGATACTGAAAATATAGATGAGTTTTGTTCAGCAGTTACACTTATATCACCTACTTTTGGTGGGATTAATCTTGAAGATATAAAAGCACCAGAGTGTTTTGAGATAGAGAAACGTTTAGTAGAAACTCTTGATATTCCTGTGATGCACGACGACCAACACGGTACAGCCGTTATCTCAGCAGCAGCTATTTTAAATGCTTGTGAGATAACAGATAGAAAATTAGAAGATATTAAAATAGTAGTAGTAGGTGCTGGTGCAGCAGCTATCTCCTGTGCAAGACTTTACCGTCATATGGGTGTAAAAAATATCTTTATGATAGACTCTAAAGGGGTTATACATAATGGTAGAGATGATTTAAATATCTATAAACAAGAGTTCTCAGCATCAACAGCTCTTTCAACAGCAGATGTTTTTAAAGATGCTAATGTTGTAGTAGGTCTCTCAAGACCAGGAAGTTTTAGTGTTGAGGATGTAAAACTGATGGCAGATACTCCTATCATTTTTACACTTGCAAATCCTACACCTGAAATCTTCCCTGAAGATACAAAAAAAGCACGACCAGATGCCATAATAGCAACAGGAAGAAGTGATTTTGACAACCAAGTGAACAATGTTTTAGGTTTTCCATATATCTTTAGAGGTGCGATGGATGTACGAGCTAAAAAGATAAATACAGAGATGAAAGTAGCAGCAGCACAAGCACTTGCAGATTTGGCAAAAAAAGATGTTCCTGAGTATATAAATGAGTTATATGGCAAAAAAGTGGAGTTTGGGAAAGAGTATCTTATCCCTAAACCATTTGATAAAAGACTTATCGTTGAGGTCTCTTCTGCCGTGGCAATTTCAGCTATACAAAGTGGTTCATCTAGTATGAAAGATTTTGATGTTGAGAGATATAGAGTAGAGTTGAGTGGTAGAATATAAATTATAGGATTTTAAAATGTTAGCATTATTTATAGGTGGTATCAAAAGTGGTAAAAGTAAGAGTGCTGAAGAGTTTACTTTAAAGAGTTCAAAAAACAAGCCTATATATTTAGCAACAAATGAGTTTTTTGATGATGAGATGAGAGAGAAAGTTCAAAAACATAAAGAGCAACGGGTAGATAGATTTATAACTATTGAAGAGCATCTCTCTTTAGTTAATGTTATAAATCTGCAAGAGTCTGTTGTCTTAGTAGAGTGTATAAGTATGTGGATAAATAATATGCTTCATCATGGGTATAGTGAAAATGCGATGATACAGCAGATAGAGGAACTTGAAGAGCTTAATAAAGATATAGTATTTGTTATAAATGATGTAAGTTGTAGTGTTGTAAGTGAAAATAAATTAGTTAGAAAATTTGTTGATATAAATGGTCGTATCTCTCAACTCTTAGCTTCAAAATGTGAAGAGGTTTATCATACTACGGCAGGGATTAGTATTAAAATAAAATGAGAATTTTAAAAGGTTTTGCTTTAGCATTTAATATGCTTACAATTATCCCATTTTTTAAGGTACATAAATTTTTTAAAGGTATCAATGGCTATTCTGCTATGTTTTATCCTCTTATAGGTTTTATCTTAGGATATGCACTTTTTGCTATTCATCTCCTTTTAGAAAATAGTGTACCATCTACACATCTAGCTGTTATTATCTTTAGTCTATGGGTTCTCTTGACGGGAGCTTTACATATAGATGGTTTAAGTGATAGCATAGATGGTCTTTTTGTACCAAAAGAGAAAGCTCTTGATGTTATGAAAGATGCTCATGTTGGTGGAATGAGTATGATATTTACATCTATCTTTTTAGTGCTGAAACTCTCCTCTGTTATCAGTTTTGAACTTTATTATCTTTTACCTATTATTTTGATGCTATCACGATTAAATGCTGTTTTAGCTATCTATTTTTATAATTATATTAGTAGTGGTGTTGGTCAGTTGATAAAAGATGAATTGAAAATCAAATATCTTCTTTTTGCTCTTTTTTACTCTTTAGGTATCACTTTTTATTTCTCCTCTTTGAGTTTTATTTTTATCTCTTTTACTGTTCTTGTTGTGATTGCACATTTTTTTATGAAACGATTGGGTGGATTAAATGGGGATATTTATGGATTGATTATAGAAGTAAGTGAACTTGTTCTTTTAAATTATGTTATATTTACTATGCTAGAAAAATAAAAGGATATGAGATGTTAGATGGTACTCAAAGAAAAAATATTAAACATGGTCAAACAGTTGCAATAGTCTTAAAACAAGACCAATCAACAGGACTCTTAACAGATGGAATAGTAAGAGATATATTAACTAAATCACCAAACCACCATCATGGTATTAAAGTTCGTTTAATGAGTGGAGAAGTGGGTAGAGTAAAAGAGATATATTAGTTGAGTGTAATAGCTTTAGTAGAGGTAGGAATAGGATTAATTCTTATTTTAGCTATCTTAATATTTTTTCTTTTTCAACAAAAGAAAAAACTTAAGAAGGAGAAACTTTTAGAAGAGATTATCCCCTCTTTTGAGACTCTTCTTTTGGTGATTAAAGATACTAGTTCAACAACAGATAAACTTGCTAATAGTTTAAATACTATTATTGAATATTATGGAACTATTGATGATATGGATATTTATAGTGATATTTTATATAAAATATGTACCCATCCTCATACAGATACCTCTTTGATTTTAAAGTTTGATAAAGAGCTTCGAAAAAGAAACCCTAACTATAAAAAAGAGATAAATAGTGCTATTTCAGAGGGGTTAAGTTTAAGAAAATAACTTAAACTCGAATAAACTTAATCGCTGTCATAACACTAATAACTTGAAATAAAGCAGCTAAAATAAAAGCATAATAATGCAGAGTATCGATAGAGTTGGCATTATATGCAAGCGTTGCCATCGCTATGAGAAGAGTTAAAGGCATAGAGTGGCTAAGTCCCATTAGTATAGAGTTTCTTAGCCCTAATCTTTTTACAAACACTAAAGAAGCGATAACTCTCATAAAAATCATACCTAATGCGATAAGAACAGCCTTAAGAACAAGTCCCTCTATCAAAAGGGCTTCAAGGTGAAAAGAGCTTCCTATATGGATAAAAAATATAGGTATTAAAAAACCAAATCCATAAGATGCAAGTTTATGGGGAAGATGATGTTTATGTTTAAAAAATGTTGGTATAAATATTCCCGCTAAGAAAGCACCAAAAGCAAGTTCAAGATGTAGGTAGAGCATTGCACCCACTAAAAGAAAAAATATCCCCATAGATAAACGAATATCTTGTTCTTGATTGTCTTGATGAGGCATTAAAACAGTTGAAAGTTTTGGATACCACCAAAAAAGAATCTGAATAGAGCGAAAGATAAGAAACATAAAAATTAAAAATGCTAGAAGTGATAAAACAGTTTTTATAAGAGCAAAACCAAATCCAGAGATGAGAGCAGAGGATGTGATAGTTAAAAAAGCGATACTCACAATCTCCCCTAAAATACCTGCCGTCATAGATATTTCAAGCCAAGGTGTTTTGCCATACTCTTTTGAAAGAGTAGCAACAAGACCAACGGATATAAGGGGTAAAAGCACTATAAATATTTTTCCTAAATCAAAGTAGAGAGAAAAACTGATAGAAAACCCATAAAGAATAGTAAGATAGAGTAAAACACGACGAATTGTAGAAGAGGGAGTTTTCAAAATATCTTTGAGGTTAATCTCTGTTCCTGCAATAAACATAAGATATAAAAATCCAAGTTCAGCAACAAGTTCAAACAGATGCTCTTCATGTAAAAATCCAAAATACCCAAGAATAGACCCGAGAATAATCTCTATGGGTGTTGTTGGAAGTTTTAATACTTTAGCAAAGAATGGAGAGAAGATAAGAATGAGAGAGATGGTAATAATAAGAGTAACATTATTGTCCATGAGATATCTCTTGTTCATCTAATAAAGATACTAACTTTGTAAACATATTTTCTTTTTTTAAAGTTGCATACTCAAAACTAGCATATAAACTCTTTGTAAATATCTCTTTTGCATCTTTCTGTTTAATTTCTAAATAGATATATAATAATTCAACAAAATGGTGTCCATTTATAATTTTTCTTTTATCTGTTGGTAAACTCTTTTTTATACCATTAATAAATTTATCAAACTCTTTAATAAGTTCTTTATTATGTTGTAAATATTTAGCTAGATAACTATCTCCATCAAAAATAATTTGATTCGATTTAAGAGTTATATTTTTACTAAAATCTATTTGAGAAAGGTTATTTTTAATCTTTTTTTTTGCATAACTAATCAGAAATAGTTCAATTAAAATACCGTTAAATGTCAAAAAATCTTGAGATTGTTTACTCTCTTTATAACTTAAAAATATTTTATCTAAATTTTCTTCATTATAAAGATACATCTCCATATTTGCATAGTCTGTTTCAAGTAAGTTAGAGTTTTTTTTATAGCTAGCTTTTTCTAAAAAATTAAAATCACTATCAATGATACCGATGATATTTTTTTTTATCAATGTTGTTAAAGCTATAATCCTATTTCGATGATTATCTTCTAACTTTAAACTTTGTGTTTCACTATTAGGAATTTCAACACTTTTTATCTCAAGAACTATAACATCTTTGATTTTTGTCTGTTTTATAAACCATTGTAGGAGCGACTTATCTGTTGAACCCTCAACATAAACTGTTGGAGCTAAAGATGGATGTAATTTATATTTAGTTTTAATCTCTGCGATTGTACTTCTTTGACCTGCTAAATACAATTTAAAACTTTTTAATATTTTCTAATACACAAACATTTTCATTATATTGAGTTAGTAACTCTATTGAATGAGAAGCTAATACAAACTGTATACTACTTCCTTCGGAAAAAGAGAGTAAAGCATCTATTAATTTTCTTTGCCACACAACATTTAATGAAAGTTCAGGTTCATCAATGATAAAGATACTTGCTTCCTCTCTTGCTGAAATAGTGTTGCAAAAAAGAAGGAGTAACTGTTTCTCTCCAGAAGAAAGCATTGTGGGTTTTAAACACTCTTTTTTACCATATATAGAATTTATTTTTAGACCATCATCGATAGAAAAGCTTAACTCTTTTCCTGTATAAAAATCATTTAGAATTGTCACAAATGTGTTAATAATTTTTTTAGTATCTTCAATAGCATTTAATTTTTTTTCAATACCATCTATATAAGGGTTTAATGTAGTTGCAATAATCTTTAACTTATCAGTGGATGTTTTTTCTATTAAATTGATATATTTATCAAGATTAAAATCTAATATTAATTTATATTTCATAAACTCTTGATTTCTAATATTAAGCTCTTTTAATTTATTTAAAAGTTCCTCTTTATTAATAGTGATGATATTATTACTATCTTCTTTTTTACTATCATCTAATAGATCTTCTATAATATTAAAATATATCTCTTGAATATCATTTTGACCAATAGAGTTACCTAAATTAACTTCTCTTGTAAACCATTTTTCAACTTTATTGATAGCCATTAATAAAAAAGCATCATTAATTGAAAAAGATTTTTTCTCTTTCAACATATCAAATGGAATATTAGAAATTTCAATATTATCTTTTTTTTCATCAAGAAGCATTGTTAAATTAGTTTTTATTTTTCTATCATCAGAAAGGTAGTGAATTGATAGATTTAATTCTTTTAAAATATTTAAAAAATCTTGAACTTTTTCATGACCTTCATTACCATCTCTAACAATATATTTATCATTTTCTATTATCGTATTACAAGTAATATCTATTAAATTATTTGAATTCTCACTTATATATAAATTATAATTACCGATAAAATTATCTCTATATGCTTTAATAATATAGCCATTTGATAAGGTAATAGAGATAGTTTTAAATTTAGTATTTGCCAATTCAGTTTTATGACCTTTTCGGTTTTCACTAGAAAGAAGATTAAATATAATCTGTAAAAGAGTTGTTTTACCTGCTCCATTTTGGCCATATAAGATAAGTAATTTAGAGATATCAGTAGAATCCATCGGTATTGAATAGGTATAAATACCAAATAAATCCTCAATATCAATATGGGTGATATTTAGTTGTATTGTTTTATTTTTCATATTTATATCCTTTCAAAAAATCCATATAAAAGTCAAAAATAGAGATAAATTCAAACTCTAAGTGACCTCTATTTGTAGGTATCCAACCATAAAAACTCAATCAAGGACACCTATATCACAAAGTTTTGTCTGTTTAATGAATTTAATTTCATTAGAATCATCTTTAATAATAACAAATCCCTCTGTATAAACTCTACCATTTGGATTCCAAATAGTATTAAACTCATACAAAACCTTTTTAATTTATTCTACTTGTCTAGCAACATTAAGATGAAGATTTTTTAACATCTCTAAATCTTTGCTCATAACACGTCCAGTAGTTGTAAGATAATTTCCTATAACGATGGAGTTAGCACCATTTTCAAATATCTCAGATTGACGCTCTCCAAACATAAGTTCACGACCACCTGCCACCATAATACGTTGAGCATTAGGTATCATCTCACGAGTAAGTTTTACAAGAGAAAGTGCTTCATCAACATTTAAAGGATTAGGGCTTAACTCTAAAGCTTCATTATGATGATAGAAGTTAATAGGAACAGAACTAGGATTTAAGGAGTTTAAAGCTTTAAGCATAGAGATTCTATCTTCTTGTGTTTCACCAAGTCCAAAAATACCACCAGTTATCAGAACCATTTCTGCTTTATTTACATTTTCACAAGTCTCATAACGTTCACTCCAAGGGTGAGTTGTGCATATCTCTTTATAGAAACTTTCAGATGTTTCAAGGTTATGATTATAAGCTTTGACCCCACTATTTTTTAAAACTAAAAGCTGTTCAACCGTTGCTGTTCCATTACAACCAATAAGACGAAGTTCTGGGGCTACTTTAGTCACTGCCTTTGCAACATCACAAACAAATTTTAGAGTTTTATCGTTTAATCCTTTATCTGCTGTTACAAGACAAAAGCCCAATGCCCCATTATCTCGTGCTGTTATAGCTTCTTCAACAATAGACTCTATTGGCTTCTGTTTATAGCGTTCTATATCTGCTTTATAGCGCACACTTTGAGAGCAAAATTTACAATCCTCTTTACATGTACCACTGTTTATATTGCAGATTGAACATAGGAATATCTCTTTATTTTTCATCTGTATATATATCCTTGAAAATCAATATTTTTACTCTAAGTTGTATATATGAATTGTACTATATTGAACTTAATGAGAAAGTGTTTTTTAAACATACCGAGGTAAAATCTTAGTAAGATTAACCACATTACCAAATACTATAATAGCTGGTCTAGGAGCATCTTTCGCAACATCTGCTAACTCTTTTAAAGTTGTTATAACCTCTGTTTGGTTTTTTCGTGAAGCATTTGAGATGATAGCTGTGGGCATATCTGCATCTACATTATGTGCTAATGCCTCTTTAACTATCTCCTCTGCACGTGATAACCCCATAAGAACGATAGTTGTATGGTTTTTCATATTGAGTAGTTCTATCCACTCTGTATTGAGTTTATCTCCTGCTAGATGTGCTGAAACTATGGAAAGATTTGTAGCATAGCCCCTTGCTGTTGGCGCTATACCAGCACTTAAAGGCCCCGCTAATGCTGAAGAGATACCAGGGATAACATCTACTCGTATACCCTCTGTAACAACTGCTTGAACCTCCTCAGCACCACGACCAAATATATAGGGGTCACCAGCTTTAAGCCTTGCAACCTCTAACCCTTTTGAAGCATACTCCACTAGAAGTTGGTTTATCTGCTCCTGTTTTACACTATGATGCCCCTTCTCTTTACCTACAAAAATCTGTTGTGTAGTCGCTGGTATAACATCTATAATCTCTTGACTAATAAGATGGTCGACAAATACAACATCAGCATTTAAGATAGCTTTATATGCTTTAAGGGTTAGTAGGTCAACATCACCCGTTCCACACCCGACTAAAGTTACATTTCCAAGAAGTTTAAGTGTCTCTTTTTTTGCACTCTCTTTGTCTATCTTTCCACTACTACGTTGGTGTTGCAGTTTTTGTGTTAAACCTTTGAGATTGTGAGGTAAAACTCTTGCTATTTTATCTCTTACACTTTGAGCTAAAGTGGGACTAGCTCCTGAAGAGGAGATAGCGATCTTCAGAGAATCATACTCCAATAAAGCAGAGAAAAAGAAGTCACAAACTTCTGGAACATCGACACAATTATATAAAAAGTTAGTTGTTTGTTTGTAAGTTAGAAGTTCTTGCATAAGCTTTTTTGAACCAGTTGCATCTACTATGATTTGATACTCTTTTATATCTATTATCTTAAAAGATTTTATCTTTTTAGGTGCATCGATAGTATCAAATTTATCTAAAAATTGAGTAGATATTATCTCAAAATCTATACTGTTCTTTTTTAAAACTTCTGCTTTTTGAAAAGCTACTTCACCCCCACCAATAAGTAAGATTTTCATATCTTTTAAAACAATAGGAAATGTTTTATATGCCATAGTTTTTACTCTGTTGCATTTAAAGCAAGTGTTGCCATCTTGTGCATAAACCCTAAAATATCTTTCTTCTCTTCAATAGCCTTTTGAAGTTCATCTAAAAAATACTTTTTTGTTCTATCATCTGCAATATTAAAAACATAAAAAACCCATTCACTATTTAACTCTATCTTCTCACCATCTTTTGATGTATCAAACATCGTATAAATATTAAGTGTAGTATCTTTAAGGAGTCTAAAAATCTCTTTATAAAAATCTGGAATATTATAGTTTATGAGAGATGCCAACTCCTCTTTTGGTATGACAGCATCTACATCTTCTAAACCTTTTTTACCAAATATAAGAGCATCACCAACTATAAGTTGTTCTCCTAAAAAAAAAGCCTCTTTTTCATTTGATATCGCATCACTATCACTATAAATAGTATGTTTATCAAGTGATGTTATCTCATCTATTAAGATAGAACTAAAAAAAGTGTAAACTGTATTTGCTTGCATCTCTAGTTCTATCTCTTGTAACTCTTGTGTTTGAGGATTAATTGTATATGCTTTCATCTAAAAATTCTCCAATAATATTATATCTACATAACTATCTTTAGGTTTATTTGACTCTTGTGCATCTGTTATCATCAAAGCACTATTGTTAAGCATATTTGTAAGGATAGCTGAACTACCAACTTTTTTACCCTTAAAATCTACCAAATATTGACCATCTTCTATGGTTACATTACACGTTGTAAACTCAGTAAAACGGCTTCTTTTTTTGAAATCTTCTGTAAGTTTTGCTTTGATAGTTTTATAATAGTTCTCTTTTGCTAACATCTTAGAGATAAGAGGTAACACATATAAAAGAGCTGTGACAGTTGAAGAGTAAGCAAATCCGGGTAGCGCTAAGATAAACTTATCATCTTTTTGAGCCACCATAATATGACGCCCCGGTTTAATAGCCACACCCTTAAATATAACTTTCGCTCCTAAAGCTGGAACTATATCTTTAACAAAGTCATAATCCCCAACACTTACACCACCTGTACTTACTAAAATATCAGATGAAGAGAGAGCATTTTCAAACTGTTGCATTATAGAACTTTTCTCATCGCCTACTGTACCAAGTTGTATTACATCTGCTCCAGCTGATTGAAAGAGTGCTGAGAGTGTATAATTGTTTGAGCTTCGTATCTGTGCAGGGTTTGTACTATTTTCACCTAAATCTAATATCTCACTACCCGTTGCGATAACAGCTACACGAGGTTTGACAACTACACTTACCATAACAGTATTGAGTCCTGCCATCACACCTATCTCAGCAAAGCCTATCTTTGTACCTTTTTGTATCAAAATATCTTGAGCTTTATACCCTTCGCCAATAGGACGTACAGAGGAGTTTAAAGATACTTTTTCATTAATGATAATTGTATCACCATCTACTGTAACATTCTCTATCTGAATAAGAGTATCAGCACCCTCAGGCATCTTAGAACCTGTAAAAGTTTTGATACACTCTCCACTCTGTAGAACTCTCTGCTCATCATTTCCAGCAGGATTAACTCCTAAAATAGTGATACTTTGTAAATCTAAATCAGAATATTTTACAGCATACCCATCCATAGAAGCAGTCGAAAATTGAGGGTCGTTATAGACTGCTACTATATCTTTGGCTAAAACTCTTCCTAGAGAGCTACTTAATGGTAGTTTTTCTATTTTATTAGAGTTTACTGTAAGTGTCTTTAGTAGTTCTATACTTTTTTTATAATCTAATAGACTCATTTTTTGTACCTTTATTTTTATTTAATTTATTTTTTTCCATTTCTGCTATTTCAATAATCTCATTCTTCACAAACAGCAAATTTTTATAAATAGTTTTAAAATCTTCAATTTTTGTACTATCAAAGTTTATACTTACAAAATATTGATAACTATCTTTGCCTAGTTTTTCTAAAATAACGAAATTCCATATAGCACCAACAATATATGCTCCTTTGATAGTTTTCCAATTATTCAGTTCAACAGCTGAAATAAGCTCTGCTAAAAGTTGTGGTTCAGGGTCTGAATACTCTTTTGATTTTTTAAACTCTTGAATAAAAAAATAGGGTTTTTCAATCGTTGTTAAACCAGTAGAAAGAATAAAATCGGTTGTTCCATTGAGAATAAATTTTTCTGTTTTATAAGTTAAATTATATTCATAAAAGTCTCGAAAATTGTACTTTAAAGATTTAAAATCAATAGAACTAAATATAGGAGATAAAAAGTGTATCTTTAAATCTTCCTCATTATAACTACTCATCAATTTTATATTTTTTTGTATTAAAGTTTTTAGAAAAAGTTCAATACCCTCATCTAATTTGATACTGTTCTCAAACCAATTATCAAAAATAGTATCATCTAAGAAGTTCTTTTTAATTGTGAAAAGTAGTTTTAACTCTTTTTCTCTAATCTTACTAAAAGAGTAGCTTGGAATACCCTCACTATTTTTTCCTTCTAGTTTATTTAATCTTCTTCTTAACTCTTCATTTTCACTTAATAATTTTAATTCTATCTCTTCAGACATTTTAATCCCCTCATTTTATATTTTCATACCTATCTCAAATAAAAATTCAGGTGCAAAATCTGCTCCACTTTCCCAAACTAATGTTTTATGAACTCTAAATTTTTTAAACTCATCAACCTCTTTCAAAGATTGAAAAAATGGATGTTTTTTCGACTGAATATAATTTTGTAAATCAACTACTTTTTCTAATCCATCATTAAATGAAAGTTTTATTTTAAAATCGTTTATGTAATCGGCTTTTGTGATGTTTAATATCATGATTACTCCTTAATATTTCAACTCTCTTTTCCCAAAATCCCACTCCCCTTAATAGCCGTAGAACGCTCAAGTGCATAAACTCTCTTCCCATCTTTTAAATCATATTTCCAAATAGGAGCAGATGCTTTAAAATCTTCTACAAACTCATCTATAAGCTTCAATGCTACACGACGCTTAGGAGAAAAAACTGCTGAGATGTAAGAGGACTCGTGTAGTAAAACATCTCCCCTAGAGTGTGCCATTTTTATAATAGCCCCTCTCTCTTGTGCTTTTTTCTGCCAAGCCTCAAACCAAGAGTTTAAGATAGGTTCATATATATCAAAACTTAACCCATCTATGCCATCTTCACTCCGAACAGTTCCAACAAACGGGATATAAGCTCCATAGTTACTTTTTGCCTCTTGTGCATACCACTCTGTTAAAATCTCATTTACAGGTAAAGCACCATCATATAAAGAGAGCATCACTCAACCACCACAAACGGGAGGAAGTAAAGAGATTTTATCTCCATCTTTTAATGAGTGTTCTAATGAGGCAACTAATGTATCATTTATTGCCACAGCACAGTTTTGTAACCATTCACTCATAGCTTTATCTTCTTGTAAAACAGTTGCTAACTGACTTAAATTTGAAATCTCTAACTCTAAAGGCTCTTTCTGTATAGGACCTAAAAATTCTACTTTTACCAAAGGATTCTCCTTGAAATTATTGTGGGGATTATAACTCTATTGTACTTATTTTAACTCTATCATCTCAGTAGCACGACCTTGAACAATATGAATATCTTTCTCTTCTAATTTATGAAGTGTTTCCATATCCATAACTCCCGATGCTATTAATGAGATACCTATCGTATCTGTAATCAATCGTAATGCAGATATACTCTGATGTGTTTGTGTAAGAAAATAACTACTTTCAGCTTTAATGTAAACAGGTCTTAAATCTTGTAAATAGTGATAATCTGCACTCTCACCAATAAACTCATATATTCCTATATCTATTTTGTATTTTTCAAAAAGTGCTTTATATGCTTTAATTGTTTTTGAGTTTTGACGCATCAACTTATCTGGTATCTCTAATATTAGTTTTAATGGTAATTGAGTACCGTACCTATTTAAAAGAGTATGTAATTCATCATAAGTATTTTGAGATACTAAATATTCATAAGAGAGTCTTAATGAACAGACAGAACCTTGCAATGTCATATCTGGCGTTTGAAACATCTTATGAATAACATTACTATAAATAGCATTACTCAATCCAGCACGATTTGCTGCTGCCATAAATTGCCCATAATAATAGGTTTTATCATCTAACTTTAAAACTAAACTTAGAACATTATGTGCACTTTTTTTTCTTTTAGCATCAACCGCTTTCCAAGAAACAAAATTAAAACTGTTAGTTTGTAATGCTTTGTTTATAATAGCATTCCATGCTATCTTACCCATCACTTCAACACTATCTTCAGCTACATCAAGATGAATATGATTGAGTGTAAATTTTGCTTTAGAAAGAGCATTGTCAGATGATGAAAGAAGTTGTCCTATACTTAAAGTATGTTGGTACTCATATAATCCTAAAGATAAAAATGTTACCTCACTATCTAATCCAGCTTTTTCTATAAGTTCATTTGTAGAGTTCTGAATTCCATGTGCCAACTCTAAACCATCTTCGTTGTTACAATCAGGTAATAAAATGGCAAACTCAGTTCCATTCATTCGTGCACTTATAGAGTTTGGATAATTACTTGAATATGCTTTAAATATATTTGCTATATCTAAAAAAAGTTTATCGACCTCTTTATGCCCTACTCTTTCATTTGCTTCAACTACTCCACTTAGTGATAACATAATATTTATACCACCTTTTGAGGAAGCATCTATCTTTAAAAATTCTGGGAGTTTATCTATGAGGTATTTTCTATTATTGAGTTGAGTTGCACTATCGCTATATTCTAACTCTTTTTGACGTTTTAACTCCTCATTCCCTTTTTCAAACATAGCTTTCATCTTTGAAACCATATTATTTATACCTAATACAACATCTTTAAACTCTTCTGTATAGGGAATATCTGTTTGAATAATAAACTCATTATGTGTTACCGCTTCTGCTTGGCGTTGTACTTCTTTTAGGGGTTTTAGAATTGTAGAGAGTATAAGATATAAAAAGATAAAACCTAAAACAACTAAAACACAAAAAGAGATAAGAAGATTTTTAAAAATAGTGTAAAGTTGTGTGTAAGCATAAGAGACATCACTCTGTACATGAAGTATTCCTATCTGACTCCATCCAGCAGATACATTCGCAGAGGCAATAGGAGCTTCTATATGCACAAAATCTAAAAACCATAAAGGAACATTTGCCTGTTTACTCTCTACCTTTCTATCATAGAGTATATTTTCATCAACTACTGTATACTCTTCCGCATCTTCAAGTCTTATTTCAGAATAGTTACCACTATCAAAATTAGCATTTATCATAGTAGACATTATAGATATATCTCCATGTGCTGTTCCAAGAGAGAGGCTTAGGGACGTTGCTGTATTTTTCGCATCCTCATAAAGTCTCTCCTGTACGGCATTGTTTGCACTATTAAAGTTTAATACTAAAACAGTTGTTAATATTATGATTAAAAATATTGATAACATCACCGCTATCTGTTTAAAAAGTGTCATAATCTTCTCCTTATTTCTATTAAATTATATCTTGTTGTTCTTCATATTTCTTTGTAACTCATCCCATTTTTTATGAGTTTTTTTCTTCTTTCTCTTTTTTTTGTAAAGAGTATCACCATTAAAATTGTAGATAGGAATTAAATCTTTTCTTTTACTTGCAGGAAATATTCTACGATTATTATTATCTAAAATAAGAGGTTCTGAATGGGCTGTTCTAAAATAGGTTAAAACCATATGAGATGCTTTAAACTTTGTTGATTTTACATAGGTAAAAAAGAGTTTTTTTGGATTAATACCTAAGTATTTTAATGCAAAATATTTACTAATCACATAATCTTCACAATCACCCATATCTTTTCCTAAGAACTCCCAAGGGGTAGCCCAATAATCTTTACGGTGATAGATTTTCATATCTGATTTATATCGTACATCATTGAAAAATTGATTGACAGCTCTTAGCTTTGAACGTTCATCTGATTTTTTTTCAGCATCCAACATCTTTTGGAGATAAAAAAATCGTTTCTTTGCAAACATATCATATTTTACCCCTATTCTATTTATAAGTTTTTTACTTACATAGGGTGTGGCAAAAGATAGATTAAACAAAAAAGATACAATAAGAGCTATCTTCAAAAACTTCATCTATTCACATCTTTGGTAGTAACTAACTCTCCTCTTTTGAGTCTTACTATATTTCCACGGAATTTACGAATATAAAAAGCTTTCTCCTCAAAAGAGATATTTGATTGTAAATTTACTTTTTTTAACTCTTTTTCAAAGTAACGAATTAAAAAAATCATAAGTTCAGCTCTAATATCATCCTCATTTGTAAGTGCTTTGATAGTATCATCAACTGTTATTGCCATCAGTTGAGGAACATCTTTTTCTCCTTGAAGTGCTAAAATCAACTCTTGAGAATGAAACTGTAAAAGAGATGGGTCTAAAACATCTAAAATTTGGTCACTAAATTGTGGATACTCCAATACTGTTTTAACTAAAGAGAGTTCCCACATATCTTTATGTGTATCTCTTTGCATACTATTTTGCTGATTGTTTTGAGGGTTAGTAACTCTCACTAATGATGGACTTACACCTAAACGAGATGCTAAATAAGGTTTATAGGATTCTTGTAAAAATGATGAAAGAGTTTTAAGGTAAGCTGTTGCTTCATTCATCCCCGCCTCTTTTGCTTTTGGGTCTTTTAGATTATAGAGAGAGAGTATCTCGCTTAAAACAAACTCTATAAATGGCTGAGTATTTCTAAACATATTTGACAACTCTTCGCCTGCACCATTTTTTACCATATCAGCAGGGTCTAATCCATCATTAAATATAACAACACCCCCATCAAAACCTGAAGCACTTAAAAGTTTTGAAGCTTTTAATGCTGCTGTACGTCCAGCCTTATCTCCATCATAAGCCATTAAAACTTTTGGTTCACCCTTACGAAGAAGAGGAATATGCTCTGGAGTTAAAGCTGTTCCCAATGTTGCAACTGCATTGGTAAAACCAGCTTGATGAAGCATTATTACATCTAAATAGCCCTCAGTTATAATTATCTCTTTGCGTTTATATATATCTTGTCTGGCATGATGGTAAGCATATAAAAGACGTGATTTATTGAAATAGGGAGTTTCAGGAGAGTTTACATATTTTGCTTGATGCCCAGTGATAGTTCTTCCACCAAATCCTACGATGCTTCCATTTGTAGCATGAATAGGGAACATAATCCGTTCTATAAAACGAGCATAGGTATTTTTTCTCTCATCATTATAACCAAGAACCCCCATCTCTATCGCTTCTGGAATATTAAGCATCTGAGATTTAATATAATTTACCGTAGTATTGGAATCAGGTGCATATCCTATTCCAAACTTTTCAATACTACTTTCATAGATACCACGCTCTTTTATATAACTCAAGGCAGTTTGATTTGATAAAAATAGGTTTTGATACCAACTATTTACAACTTCCATCAACTTTGATTTTGGTTTGTTATAGTTGTTAGTTGTATAAGAGAGCGAAAAATTATAGCTATCTGCAAGTTTTTCTAATGCTTCGGGATAATTAAGTTTTTCATACTCCATAACAAATCTAACACTATCCCCACCAGCTCCACAACCAAAACAGTGATATATCTGTTTAGAGGGGCTAACAACAAAAGAGGGAGATTTTTCGTCGTGAAAAGGACAAGGTGCTTTAAAATTTGTTCCAGCTTTTTTAAGTTCTATATAGGAACCAACAACATCAACAACATCAAGTCGTGCCTTTAAGGCTTCTATGGAGTCTTGGGTAATCATAGGGAGAATTATACTTGAATTGTGTTAAATAAATACTACTCTTTACCGATTTACTAGCTAATAAATACTATAATTAAAAGATTATTTGTTACAAAGGATTTATAATGGGTATTAGTTCATTAGGTGTTGGTTCGAGTATTTTAACTCAAGATGTTGTTGACCAGTTAAGAGAGGTTGATGAAAAAGCACATTTAGAACCGATAACTTTAAATATAGCAAATGAAAATGATAAAAAAGACGCCTTAGATGTTATAGATGCTTCTATGAATAATCTTAAAGACAGCATCAATGAGATGAAAAGTCACAGTATCTTTATAGAACGTTCAACAGAAGTTACAGGAACTGCCGTAAGTGTTGTTGCATTGGTAAATACAGATGTGCAAGATTTTACATTAACAGTAGATAAATTGGCCACAAAACAGATTCAAGAATCGGGAATATTTTCATCGGAAGATGCTTTAATTGCTAATAAAGGTGAAGTTACTGAGGAGGAAGATGAAGAGGGCAATACTCATGAAGTTGAAACACCAAGTAGCTTAACAGTAAGTATTAGTGGAACAGATTTTGAGATAGCCTATGACTCAACAACAACATTAAAAGATTTGAAAAAATCTATAAATAATGTTGCTGGTGAAAAGTTTGATGTTACTATTGCACAGATAAATGATGGTGAGTTTACTCTTTTTTTAAGTTCAGTAGAAACAGGTAAAAATCAAGAGATTACTATCACAGATAATAGTGGAAATTTAAAAGATGACAAACTTACATCTTTAACAGAACTTCAAGCAGGTGCTAACTCCGAATTTACTTTTAATGGTAAAGCTGTTGAGAGAACAACTAACAATGTAAAAGACCTTATCTCAGGGTTAAGTATAACACTTCAAGAAACAGGGACATCTGTTGTAAGTGTTACTCAAAATCGTGAAGAGATTATGAATCGTGTGGATAGTTTTGTATCTAAATATAACTCAACAATGAATGAGTTAAATAAGGTCACAAAATCAAGTGTAGATAGTTCTGAAAAAGGTATTTTCTCTGCTGAAAGTACCATCAAAAATATGAAAAAAACAATCGCTAATCTTTTTAATAATATAGATAAAAGTGCTGGTTCTCTCATGGATTTTGGTTTTGATATAGATAAAGATGGTTTTTTAACTCTTGATAAAACTGTTTTTGAAACAAATTTAGATGAGAACTCTAAAAATCTTGAAGTATTTTTAGCGGGGGGAACATTTACAAAAAGTGATGAGAGTACCCTTGAACTTAAAGGTGCTTTTGTTGAGATGTCTACTATTATTGAATCATATACTAGACTCGGAAGAACACTCGATACATTTCAAGACTCTATATCTGTAAAGATTAAAGCTTATGAAGATGAAAAAGTATCTGCAACGGAGAGTTTAGATAGTAAATATTCTATAATGAAAAAAAGATTTATAGCCTATGATGCTATGATTAGTAAATTCAACTCAACATCTTCTATGTTTAAACAGATGATAGATGCTCAAAATGCAGCATCAAATAACTAATATAAAATAAGGAATATAAGATAATGTATAACAATAACGCTCACAATATTTATGCTCAAAATAACTTAGAGGTTGAATCTCCTGCTAAACTTATAGAGATGCTCTATGAAGGTATTTTACGTTTTAATGCTCAAGCAAAAAAAGCTATTCACGATGATGATATTGAAAAGAGAGTTTACTGGACAAATCGTTCTATTGCCATTATTACAGAACTTATTTCAACATTAGATATGAAAGAGGGGCAAATTTCTCAATATTTAGAGGGTTTATATAACTACCAAATAGAACTTTTAACAGAGGCAAACTCTTACCATAGTGATGAAGAGTTAGATGAGTGTAGTAATGTATTTAAAACTCTTTTAGAGGTCTGGAAAGAGAAGAATGATTTGGATTAAACAGTTAAAAATAGCTATTGCTGAAAAAGATATGGATAAGTTTGATAAATTGATGGATAATACTCCAGAGTTTACAAATAATGAAGATATTATCCAAGCTCTTTTTTTATTAAGAGATGCAACTACACTTGTGAGTGAACTAAAAAATGAAACAGCTTTATCGATGCAAAAGATGAAGAAGCATATCGATTTTTTAAAATCAACAGGAATACCTGTTTCTCAGAAATTAGATATTAGGTTGTGATTAGGGAATAGAGCTTAAAAAAGTTCTTTTCTATTGTGAACAAATTTAACATGAAAATAAACTATAAAAAAGAGTCTCAATGATACAACTAACAAACATCACAAAAAACTTTGCTTCACAAGAGCTTTTCAATAACTTAAACTTAAAACTTAACTCTGGAAATCGTACAGGATTGGTTGGGCGAAATGGAAGTGGAAAATCTACACTTTTTAAGCTTATACTAGGTGAAGAAACTCCTGATAGTGGGGAGATTATAATCCCTAAAAATTATAAGATAGGGACACTCAAACAGCATCTTACCTTTAGTGAAAAAACTCTTCGTGAGGAGTCTGCTTTAGCACTTGAAGAGGAGATGAAATATGATGTATATAGAGTAGAAAAAATCCTTTTTGGTCTTGGATTTACTCAAGAAGATTTGGAAAAAGACCCTCTCTCATTTTCGGGAGGGTATCAGATACGGATAAACCTTGCTAAACTTTTAGTAACTGAACCAAATCTTTTACTTCTTGATGAACCTACTAACTACCTTGATATTGTTTCTCTTAGATGGTTAAAAAACTTTTTAAGAGCTTTTGAGGGAGAGCTTATTCTCATCACTCACAACCGTGATTTTATGGATAGTGTTTGTACTCATACAATGGGATTAGTTCGTAAAAATATAGAGATAGTGCAAGGAGATACAGAGAAGTTTTATACACAACTTGCATCAAATGATGAACTCTATGCAAAACAGAAGATAGCACAAGATAAGAAGGTAAAAGAGTTAGAGGAGTTCATCGCTAAAAATAAAGCGAGAGCTTCTACTGCTTCGTTAGCACAATCGAAAGTAAAACAGTTAGAGAAGATGGATAGACTTGAAGATTTGGCACTTGAGAACTCTTTAGAGTTTAACTTTAATTTTAAAGAGACACCCTCTAAAATAATGCTTGAAGTGGAGGATTTGGCTTTTGGTTATACAGAGGAGAATATCCTTTTTAAAGATATAAGTTTTCATATCAAAAAAGGGGAGTGTTTAGGGATTATAGGGAAAAATGGTAAGGGTAAATCAACACTTTTAAACACTCTATCAGGAGAACTCAAACAGTTAAATGGGGAGATAAACTCTCACTCCTCTATCTCTTTTGCGCATTTTGGTCAAACAAATATAGCAAGACTTCATCCAACTGCAACAGTAACAGAGGAGATACACTCAGCTAACACAAAACTCTCAACACAGACTATAAGAGCTATTGCAGGTTCTATGATGTTTAGTGGAGAGAGTGCAGATAAAAAAATCTCTCTCCTTTCAGGGGGAGAAAAATCTCGTGTGATGTTGGGAAAAATCTTAGCAAGAGATGTTAATCTTCTCTTTTTAGATGAACCTACCAACCATTTAGATATAGATAGTATAGAGGCACTTACACAAGCGATACAGAGATTTGAGGGTGCGACTATCATCGTAACTCACTCTGAAGAGTTACTTCGTCGTGTGTGTGATAGACTTATTATCTTTGCTAAAGATGGAGCAGAGTATTTTGATGGTGGTTATGACCTTTTCTTAGAGAAGATAGGTTGGGAGGAAGAGGAGAGTGAAGAGAAAGTAAAAGTCACTCCAAAATCTAATACAAAAGAGAATAAAAAACTTAAAGCTGAACTGGTAAGAGAGAGAAATAAAATCAGTTCACCATTCAAGAAGAAGATAGAGAAACTAGAACATAAGATAATGCAACTTGAAGAGAGTTTAGAGGTACATCATCAAGAGCTTATAGAGGCTTCAAACAGTGGAGATAGTGCTACCTTAATGGAGTTATCTAAAACTGTTTCAGATGAGGAGAAAGAGGTTGAGGCAAAGTTTGAAGAGTTTGAAGAGTTGTCGATGGAGTTGGATGAGATAAATGAGGGGTATGAGGCTAGGATAGAAAAATTATCCTAGTAAAAAATAAAGAGAGGTTCCAATTATTGAAAGTGGAAATACCAACTTTAGTAATTTATGTCTAAAAGATGAATCTCGAAGAGATAACCACGATAAGTGTTTGAAGTTTTCATATATAGGATATTTTTCATAAAATATATAACTACTAATATCACATCTTTTTAAAAGTGCTAAAAGAAAAATAATAAAAATTGATACAAAAAAAAGATTTATATACCAAGATTGTTCAAAAATTATATTTAATTTACTTATAAAAGTTGTCGCACTTAAAGTATCTGGAGCTATCTTTGCATGTATATTCAATAAAAAAAGGGCTAAGGAAATAGCTAATGCACTAATAGTTAAAAACATCGTTTTACTATTATCTAAATATTTAAAACGATTATCTTTTTTAGTAACACTAGATTTCAAAGATACTAACACATTATCCATAGTTTTAATTTTTAAAGAAGATGAATTGTCTTTGTCAATCTCATCTTTATTTAATTCATAAAATGTATTCACATAGCTGATATACCCTTTTACTTCCTCTATCGAATTAATAGCTTTTAAATGACCTATGCAAAAAGAGATAGATTTTATATCTCTTTCTACATTTTTTATATGTTTAGCAAATGAATCAATTATATTTTTTACTAAAAACTTATCTCGTTGTACTTGTAAAATATAATCTATTTTTTGATGATGGTGGTTATCTCCGTGCAGACTATATTTAATTATCATATAGGCTATTTGAGCAAATGTATCAAATAAAGTATCATTACACTCTTTAGGTAGTTCAAGATTTTTATCTATTATTGTATATTTTGCATCAAAAATTTTGGTTTTACCATTATATTCAACATTAAATTCAAACTCAATTTGAAAACTTTCTTCATAACTTAAAATAACAATGCCTTCAAAATAAGTATCATTATTATTTATAGTAATTACACCTACTGGTTTTTCTTCAGATTCTGTTGTAAATGTTAAGTATGAAGGTAAAGAGTCAATAATAAATTTTAAATCTAAATCATAAAATCTCTTACTATTTGTCTTTTTTGAATATTTTGATGTGGAGGTAAAGTTCTTTTTAATTTGACTATGTGTTACAAAATCATAATTTAATACACCAAGGTTTGTTGGAACCCAACAATACCAAGTTTCATCTATTAATTTTTGGCATTGTTAAATTAAGAGAGTTTTATCTATAATAACACAAAAAAGATAGAGGAATAGATGAAAATATGTCCAAAATGTAAGAGTGAAGAGAGAAAAAAAGATGGGATTGTAAGAGAAAAGCA
>Ga0256837_1000474_pt1 | contig 33678 bp, 32 predicted proteins | sample 4562384metaG_FD_185976 | JGI IMG/M metagenome (GOLD analysis project Ga0256837, IMG submission 185976) | Hydrothermal vent microbial communities from Guaymas Basin, Mexico - 4561-384 | ecosystem: Environmental > Aquatic > Marine > Hydrothermal vents | place: Mexico: Guaymas Basin | collected... | reverse complement strand
TTCTGCTTTGTTTATATATTAATGTAGGGGGGGGGAGAACAGTGAAAGGTTAGTTTTTAAAATAATTCTGAATAGATTTAACTTTTTTTATTCCCGTTTGTAAAAATTCAATAGCTTCAACAGCTGCAAATGCCGCAGATATTGTTGTAAAATAAGGAATTCCCTGATTTAAAACTTCGCGTCTTATGATTTTGGCGTCGTCTTTGCTTGCTTTATTATCACTTGTATTTATAACCAAAGCAATCTCTCCGTTTTTAATCATATCCACAATATTCGGTCTTCCTTCACTGATTTTTAAAACTCTTTCGCATTCAATTCCGGCATCGCTTATCACTGTATATGTTCCACTGGTGGCGATAATTTCGAATCCGTGGTTTTTAAAAACCTTTGCAAGCTCAGGCGCAAATTCTTTGTCTATATTAGTTAAAGATATAAACACTTTTCCTCTAACCGGCAAAAAGTTTTTACAGGATTCTTGGGATTTTGCAAAACTTTCACCAAAACTTGTGCTAATGCCCATAACTTCACCTGTTGACTTCATTTCGGGTCCAAGAATCAAATCCGCTCCCGGAAGCTTGTTAAACGGAAACACAGCTTCTTTAACCGCAATATGCCCCTTACTTTTAGGTTTAAATATATTACCGTCATATATTACAACTCCGAAATTATTATAAAAATCAAGTGCTTCTTGCAAAACCTTACCACCGTTTATTTCCGGATTATGCGCCAAATTCCACATAACCCTTGTAGCAACTTTTGCCAAAGGAAGTCCTGTGGCTTTTGATACAAACGGCACCGTTCTACTGGCTCTCGGATTAACTTCTATCAAATAAAGTTTATCCCTGTGAAGTGCGTATTGAATATTTAAAAGACCTTTAACACCGAGTTTAAGGGCAATTTGCTTTGTTGCGTTTTCTATTTCTTTAAGTTTTTCTTCACTGATACTTACCGCCGGAAGAGAGCACGCACTATCCCCCGAATGAATTCCGGCTTCTTCTATATGCTGCATAATTCCGCCGATATATACTTCTTTCGTATCGCTTATAGCATCAACGTCAAGCTCAATCGCTCTATCAAGAAATTTGTCTATTAATACAGGACTTTCATTTGAAACGCTTACCGCTTCATCCATATATGTTTTCAATTCGTCTTCATTATATACAATTCTCATAGCTCTTCCGCCAAGAACATAGCTGGGTCTTACCAACACGGGATAAGTAATGTCTTTTGCGATTTTAAAAGCCTCTTCTTTGGTAAAAGCGGTTCCGTTTGCCGGTTGGTTTAATCCTAATTCCTCAATAAATACCGAAAATTTTTCCCTGTCTTCGGCAATATCGATTACCTCAGCGGATGTTCCTATAATATTTGCTTTTATATTTGTAAGTGATTTTGCCAGTTTAAGAGGTGTCTGCCCTCCAAACTGAACAATAACGCCATCCGGTCTTTCAAGCTCGACTACGTTTCTAACCCTCTCAAACGTAATCGGTTCAAAATATAAAACGTCGCTTGTGTCATAATCTGTTGAAACGGTTTCCGGGTTACAGTTATACATAATTGTTTTAACACCTAAATCTTCAAGTGCAAAAGCGGCATGAACACAGCAGTAGTCAAATTCAATTCCCTGCCCGATTCTGTTCGGTCCACCGCCTAGAATAAGCACTTTTTTATCATTTTCAAGGTCGCTTCCCCTCAAAGGCACGTTTTTAGTAACGTTTACGCTTGAATAAAGATAGCTTGTGGTGGTATTAAACTCCGCCGCACAAGTATCGACTTCGTTATAGTCAATTTCCACTCCGAGTTTTTTCCTGGCCTGATATACATCTTCTTCGCTCTTACCGATAAGTTTGGCTAACATTCTGTCACTGAAACCGTATGTTTTAGCTTTTCTCATAAGTTTTTCGTCTGTCAGAATTTCGGCTGTAATTTCTTTTTCGAGTTCCACTATTTCTTTAATCTGCTCTAAAAACCACGGATCAATTTTACATATTTCAAAAATTTCACAAGCACTTATCCCTCTTCTGAACGCCTCGGCTACATAAAGAAGCCTGTTTTCGTTCGGGGTTCTTATGTTTTTTATAAGTTCATCATCACTGCATTCGATTTTCTCAAATCCGTCAAGTCCGGTTTCGAGGGAATAAAGGGCTTTTTGCATGGATTCTTTAAATGTTCTGCCTATTGCCATAACCTCGCCTACACTTTTCATAGATGTAGTAAGCGTAGAATCCGCCTGAGGGAATTTTTCAAACGTAAATCGAGGAATTTTAGTAACCACATAGTCAATTACCGGCTCAAAACTTGCCGCAGTTCCGGTAATATCGTTTTGAATTTCATCAAGTGTATAGCCCACAGCTAAAAGAGTTGCGACTTTTGCAATAGGATAACCGGTGGCTTTACTTGCAAGAGCTGAACTTCTTGAAACCCTAGGGTTCATTTCGATAACTATCATTCTTCCGGTATTTGGATTAACGGAAAACTGAACATTGCTTCCTCCGGTATCAACTCCTATTTCCCTGAGAATAGCAAAAGATGCGTCTCTCATTTTTTGATATTCTTTATCCGTCAGGGTCAGTGCCGGGGCAACTGTTACACTGTCTCCCGTGTGAACGCCCATAGGATCCACGTTTTCTATTGAACAGACAATAATACAGTTGTCGTTTCTGTCCCGGATCACTTCCATTTCGTATTCTTTCCAGCCAAGCATTGATTCAAGAATTTCTATTTCATTAATAGGACTGGCTTCTATTCCGGTTTTTGCAAGTGCTTTAAATTCATCAATATTATAAGCGACTCCGCTTCCAAGTCCGCCCAGTGTATATGCTGCTCGAACAATTAAAGGAAATCCGATATTCTTAGCTATTTCCAAAGCTTCATCAAGAGTATGTGCCGTTTCACTTTTAGCCAAATCAAGCCCTATTCTCTCAACAGCACGTTTAAATTCTTCCCTGTCTTCACCCTTTTTAATCGCTTCCGGATTTGCTCCTAAAAACTCGATGCCTTCAAGCATTCCCTTTTCATACATTTCCATAGCTACATTCAAGGCTGTCTGACCTCCCATTGTAGGGAGTATTGCATCAACTTTTTCTTTTTTAATAATTTCATTTACCACTTCCGGGGTAATAGGTTCAATATATGTGGCATCCGCAAATTCCGGATCAGTCATAATAGTAGCCGGGTTCGAATTCACAAGAACAACCCTGTATCCGAGAGATTTTAATGTTTTTGCGGCCTGAACGCCCGAATAATCAAATTCACATGCCTGTCCGATAATAATCGGACCGGAACCTATAAGCAGTATGGTTTTTATATCTTCTCTTTTTGGCATACGGCACCTTTTTTATATGTAATTATATCTTAATAATGGAAAATGGAAAATGGAAAATGGAAAATTAATGTATAATTCCGTTAAAAAGGTTTAATTTGAGTTTACCTCAAAAAATTGAAACATTAAGGCTTGCTACGGTTTTTAACAAAAAAACAAGGGAATATGCCAAAGAAAAGCTTAAAAAAGACAAATCATACCTGCTTAAATGCCTAAAAGAAGACATTAAAGATAATGTGATTTTTAGAAATTACAACGATTATCTAATATCAACAGTTCTTGAAGAAGAAGGTAAGCTGCAAAGATTTAAACCTCTAAAACGGCAAAAAGTTTTTTCCACAAAAGAGTTTTTAAAATTTTTTATCAACGATTTGCAAAACGCCCCGGATGAATACAAAATAAAAAAAGTAGGTGTATTTGATACCGAAACAACAGATATTTACGGCTACATTGTTTCTTATGCGATTGTTATACAGGATATGCAGTCCATGAAAACGGAAGAAATTTACGATTTTTTAAATCCGAAAGCCAAAATCAGCGAAGAGGCGTATGAAGTCCACAAAATAAAACAGGAAGATTTACAAAGCAAACCCGCATTTAAAGAAAAAAAAGAAGAGATTTTAAATATATTCAATTCGCTTGACATGGTAGTGGGGCATAATGTGTTGTTCGATTTCGGCGTGCTTAAAAGAGAGCTTGAAAGGGCTAAACATTTTCCGAATATTATAAATATTCCAATATTTGACACAATGTATTATTCTGCCGATGTTGTTGTTTTGGAAAAGAAAAAAATGCCCCGCCTCGAAGAGTGTGTCGCTTTCTTTTTCGGCCGTCAAAACGCCAATTACCACGATGCCCTCGAAGATGTCAAAATGACACTCAAAGTTTTCAACAGATTATTAGAGGAGAAATAATGAATATATTTGACAGTGCTATTTTAGGTATAATTGAAGGAATCACGGAATTTTTACCGATATCTTCAACCGCACATATGATAATTGTTTCGACTCTTTTAGGGCTTAAACAAACAGTCCAAAACGTTGCGTTTGAAGTAATAATACAGCTGGGTGCAACACTGGCGATAGTGATGATCTATCTGGAAAAAATAAATTTTAAAGAAATAGATTTATGGAAAAAAGTGCTTTTGGCTTTTATACCTCTGGCTGTTATCGGCTTTTTATTAAGACACCAGATAAAAGATCTGTTTACAGTAACAACAGCCGCATGGATGTTTATTATCGGGGGAATAATGTTTTTTATAATTGAAAAACTTTACAGCGAAGAAAAGGTAAAAGTAAACGATGTGGAAAAGGTAAGCTACACACAGGCGTTGATTATAGGTGCTTTTCAGGTTTTTGCCTTAATACCGGGAACCAGCAGAAGCGGTGCAACGATAGTGGGGGGAATGCTAAACGGACTCAGCAGAAAAACTGCGGCAGATTTTAGCTTTTTACTTGCAATTCCCACAATGTTTGCAGCAAGCGGATATGAACTGCTTAAAAACATACACTCTTTTTCAAACCAAAATATTGCCGTTTTGGGGATTGGATTTATCATAAGTTTTATTACGGCTTACATAAGCGTTAAACTCTTTTTGAAATTCGTACAGAAATACACACTTAACGCATTCGGAATTTACAGGATAATTTTTGGAGTAATTCTTTTATATCTGATAAATCAGGGGGTTATTGCTAAATAACCCTTTTTTAAATCATTTCGTAAAACTGTTTAAAGATATATTTTGCGTCTCTCGGCCCCGGACTTGCTTCCGGGTGATGCTGGACAGAAAAGACTTTTTTGTTTTTATATCGGACACCTTCGATTGTGCCGTCAAAAAGGTTTTTATGTGTAACTTCCGCTATTTTCTCAATAACGTCAGGAACGTTATAGTTATGGTTTTGTGCGGTTATTTCAACTTCCGGATATTTTCCGATATTGTTTTTCACAGGATGATTTCCGCCGTGATGTCCGAATTTAAGTTTGAATGTCGGATATCCATGGGCAATACTTAAAAGCTGATGCCCCAAACAAATACCGAACATAGGAACTTTCGCATCAAGAAGTTTTTGTATTTTTTCATGCACATCTTTTAAAATAAGCGGATCACCCGGGCCGTTGCTTAAAAACACACCTTGAATTTCACCGTTTTGGTATTTTTCAATAACCTTTTCCACAGGGGTGCCGGCAGGGACAACAACACATTCCATCCCCGCTTCTGTAAGCTCGTTTAATATGTTTCTTTTTACCCCGAAATCATATACAACAATTTTTTTATCCGTATTTTTGGAATTGTATTTTAATTCAATATCGTTCCATGCCCCGTTTGGATGAATATATTCCGAATCTGCCGTAACTTCTTTGATATAGTCTATTTCCTGAATACTTGGGGTTGAATCAAGTATTTTTTTAAGTTCTTTTTTATCATGAATTTCACTCGATGCTATCATCATCATAGCACCTTCTTTTCTTAACGTTTTGGTTAAATATCTGGTGTCAATATCGCATATTCCCAAAATCCCCTGTTCTTTTAAAAATTCGCTTAAACTTTTTTCTCCCCTAAAATTTGAATATTTTTCAATATATTCACGAACTATCACACCTTTAAGCCATGCTTTTTTACTTTCCATATCATCCGCGTTAACTCCTACGTTTCCGATTTCCGGCATTGTAAACACTACAAACTGCCCGGCGTAGCTCGGGTCGGTAATAATCTCCTGATATCCGGTCATTGAAGTGTTAAAAACAATTTCCCCCACGCTTGTGCCTTCTGCACCAAAACCCTCAGCTTCAAAGAACATTCCGTTTGCCAAAAAAATACTTATTTTCATAACAGTCCTTTAAATTAATCCGTGTTTTTTAAGTTCCTGCTCATACAGTCTTTGAAAAACAAGCTCAAATTCTTCACTTCCCGGAACCAAAGGACGTTTATAGTTTTCTATTTTTTTATAAACTTCATCCCTTGCCTGAACTTCCCTGTGCAAAAATTCCATTACGGCTTTATAGATTATATTTTTTATTTTACCGTCTCTTACATCATAGTCCAGCAACTCTTTGTCCCAAAGCTCTTTAACTATGTAATGAGAGAGATCGTCAACCCTTTCATCCCTTTTCAAGTTAAAACCTTCTTCCTCGGCAATATGCTTTTTAATTTGTTTAAAAATTTCCCGTCTGTCCACATCATAAAAAAGATATTCATTTTCCTCTTCCTGTTTTGAAAGCAGCTCTCTTGCCTTGTCTTCTATTTCTCTTTCCCATGCAACGTCATCAGCTATAATTTCTTCAATTTCATTTGTCGCATTGTCCATACTTTTAGGGAATGTCACATATCCGCTGTTTAACAAATCAACAGTTATTTTTCTGGCTAGGAAAGGCACTTGGGCTTCTTTTATAAGCATACTAAACCTTTTTTCCGAATTATACCAAATCAGAACGAATAATGATTATCCTGCTTAAAAAAAATAAAAATCCTTTTATACTTTCCATACTACTGAACAAATGTTCAAAAAGTAACACTTCTTCCAATTTTTCTCAATTAATTACCCCCCCCCCGCTTATTTTTGCTAAAATTATGAAAAGGAAAAGTATGAAAAAAATTATATTACTGCTTATGTTTAGTATTTGGGGATATACTAAAATATTGCTTGTTAATTCTTACAGCCCGAAAGATCATGCTGTGTTACAAATGAACGGATTTTTATGCAAAATGTATGCAAGCGGCTATTCTCCGGAGAACTTTAAAATATATTTTTTAAACGCAAGAAGCAATTCGAAAAACAAAATATTTAACAAAGCCAAAAAAATTTTAAAAGAAATCAACAGATACCAATATATTGTAACATTTGACGATATGGCTTTTAAGCTGATAGGAATCCCCGCGTCCAAAAAAGGTAAAATTGTAATTTTTTCAGGTATGAATTATCCGTATGAACAATATAAAAAACAATACAATCTTAAAAACAACATAGGGGGCGTTTTCGAAAAACTGTATATCAAAGAATCACTGGAAGTTTACAACAAAATTATCCCCGTGCATAAAGTTGCATTGTTTTATTCCGACGGTATAGGGGAAGTTGTAAAAAATCAGATTTTAAACGAAGTAAAAAACTCTCCTTTTGAAAAAAAGGTAATCCCAATTCATATAACAACCCTCAAAGAGCTCAAAACAATAACAAAAAAAATAAATTCCGATTCCAAATTCAGCCTTTTTATACCGATGGCCTTTAATGCCGTTTATAATCATAAAAAAATACCTTTTTATAAATTAAAAGATATTTATTTAAAAAATATAAAAAAACCGGATTTGTCTCCGAATATCACTTTTTTAAAATTAGGTTTTATAGGATTTGGAGGAGTTGATTTTTATGAAATGGGCAAAAACACCGCAAACATATTGCTAAATTATAAAAAAACAAAAAAACTTTCAATTGTAAACGCTCCCAAAATGCATTTTTTTGTTAACGCCAAACGTGCAAAAGAAATTCATCTAAAATTACCTCAATGGTTTCTTCAAAACTATGTAAAAGAGATTGCATGGTAAAAAAAATATATTTTTACATCATACTTTTTTTTACTTTTTTTGTTTTATTCACAATAGTTATGAATATTTCTTTATATAAAAAAGAAAAAACCATAGCTATGGGGGTTACGGAAAGTCAGCAATACAGCTTTCTGATGGAAAACACCGTCTATAAAAAAATAGAACTGACTAAAACAACAGCCAGAAATTTTTACAAATTTATAATAAACAAAAATTTAAACAATAAAATCAGTCTTACAAAAAACAATATAAATAAGATCGTAAAAATATTGGACACGTTAAAAAGACTTAAATTTAAAAATTACAAAGCCTTCCTTTTGGATTATATAATTCACCAGTATCAAGGCGATATTGAAATTATAGATATAAATAAAAAAATACTTATTTCGCAAAATATGACAAAAACAGGAACTTATTACAATCTTCCGTGCAATCCTTTTAAAAATTACGGGGAATGCTCCGTAATAAAAAACAGTGAATTTCATTATGTAAAATATTCCCCGAACTATAAATTTTTTATAGAAGCCGATTTTCCGATAAATGCAAAACAAATCAAAAAAGAAGCAATTTCTAAAATAATAAATCTTTTAAAAACATTTCCCGAAATTATAATTTTTTATAATAAAAAACAAATCGCAGGAAAAATCAAAACTGATTCTTTTTATGTTTTTGATAAAATCAAAAATTTAAATATTTTTTTCGGTTATGGTGTAAAATACGACACCATGGAACAGTTATCAGACGCTATAAACCGGGAAGTTCTTATACACATCAAACCTCTGTTTTTTGATTTTGTCCTACAAAGTATTCTAATAATAATTATATTTTACCTTATACTTTTTACACTCTTTAAAAAATATTTCAGAACTGTTGAAATTGCCCTAAATGAATATGAAAAAAAAGCTCTTATCGATAAACTTACGGAAGTATTTAACCGAAGAGGCTTTGAAAAAGCGGTTGAAAACTGCAATTTTAAATACTTTATACTCATAGATCTTGATAATTTTAAATATATCAATGATTCTTTCGGACATGAAATGGGAGATATGATATTAAAAGAGTTTGCCCAAATACTGAAAAAATATTTCAAAAACGACATAATAGGCAGATGGGGAGGTGACGAATTCATTGTATGCACCAACAAAGAAAAAAAACAGTTACTTGAAATTTTCGATTCTGTAAACAAAAACCTCGCAAAACTTCAACAAAATTTTGATAAAAAAATGGAGAAAAAACTTTCAACAAGCGTAGGAATTTGTGATAAATGCGGGCTTGATATACACAAACGATTTACAAATGCCGATCTGGCGCTTTATAAAGTGAAAAAAACAAAAAAAGGAAATGTTCTTTTTTACAGTAACTTAGATTATGTTAAATTTGAAAAAAAAGATTTATGCGAAAAACTTTAAACAATTCTATTTAGTCGTTCTCCCCTGCATCATTTGGGTAAGTTTTGCAGCTTTTGCAGGTTCCATTTTTGCAAGAATTTTCGCCATAACTTTCGGTTGGAGTTTTTGAAGAATTTCAAGAGCGTCTTCGGGTTTCATATTAGAAAGAATCTGTGCGGCGTTATTTGGACGCATTTTTGCATAACTCTGGGTAATTTTATCCAATTTGGTTTTTTTTATATCTTCCAAAACCTTTTCATTTTTTGCAAGCATATCTTCAATCTGCTTTTTTTCATTTTTTATTTTATTCAAAGTAGCGTTAATTTCCGCCTGCTGTTTTTTAAGTTTGGCCTCTTTTTTTTTCATTAAAGCCATATATGTGTTTTTAAGAGCCTCAAAAGCTTCCTGACGTTCAAGTATTTTTTCCGCCTGAGCTTCAAGCTCGGCTCTTTTCTGATCAAATATTTCATAACAGTCAAGCAGCTTTTGCTGATCCACAGCCAAAAGGAAACCCGGCAATATTATTAACCAAAATTTTACACTTTTCATTTTAATAGATTTCCCCGAGTATATCTCCAACTTCCACATCATCCTGCTGATTCAGGTATTTAAAATGATCCGGACCGAAAAACAAAAGTATGGAACTTCCAAATTCAAATCTTCCAAGCTCATCTCCCTTTTGTAATTTAACCGGCTCATCATATTCAAATGTAGTGATTTCGTCATAATTCTTTTGGAGTCTTTCATCAAAATTCATATGTATTTTTCCTACTATCATTGCACCTACGGCCACAAAATAAAAAAATCTGTCTTTTTTGTCTTTGCATCTTAAAACAATTCTTTTATTTTTAGGAAAAACAAGTTCTTTTTCGAGCTGGGAAGGCTTTACGGGTTTTAAACACCCTGGAACAAATGTAGCTTTTACTATTTCCATATCGATAGGAACATGAAAACGGTGATAGTCTTTTGGTGAAAGATACAGATTTATAAAATGTCCTCCGTCAAGCTTTGTTTCATACGATATAAGCTCTTTAAGCGTATAGTTTTTGCCTTTTATCTGATAAACACATCCGTCTTCTATTTCATCATGCGCAATTACAAGCGAATCACTCGGGCTGACTACAATATCGTCATCTTCATAAACTTCAATTTCTTTTTTCTTTCTTGTAAACAAATCATTTAAAGTTTCGTATTCGCACGGGTTTTCGGGTTTATAATCTTCCATATCGATTTTATAATATTTCACATACGTTTTATTGATAAAACACTGTATACATTTCGGAAATTTTGTTCTTGCAAATTTTACTACCATCTTTGAGAGTAAACGGGAGGGGTTCATTTTAGTTTTACTCCTTTTTTTCCTTTTTTTATTTCTCCTATTATATAAGCATCACTGCCTGAAACGATGTCCTGCACATTTTTCCCGTCAACCGCCCATATCATTCCAACACCCATATTAAACGTTCTGAACATTTCACTTTCATCAATATATTCAGCCATAAAATCAAATATAGGAAGTGTTTTGATTTTTTCTTTATATACAACGGCTTCCAAATCATCCGGCAAAACTCTTGGAAGGTTTTCCACAATCCCGCCGCCCGTAATATGTGCCAGGGCGTTTATTTTGTTTTTGAATTTCTTAAATTCTTTTACATAAATTCTTGTAGGTGTGAGTAAAATATCAATAAGTTTTTTACCCTCTATTTCATCGTCGAATTTCATATTCAGTTTTTCAAAAAAAAGTTTTCTGACAAGAGAATAACCGTTTGAATGTATTCCGCTGCTAGGCATTGCCAGCAAAATATCGCCTTCTTTTACACTCGGATTAAGTTCGTCTTCTTCCGCAACACCTACGGCAAATCCTGCCAAATCGAAATCGTCTTTGCTATACATTCCCGGCATTTCAGCAGTTTCTCCGCCGATTAGCGCACACTCGGCCTGTTTACAGCCTTCGGCAATTCCTTTTACCGTGGCGGCTGCCGCTTCAACATCAAGTTTTCCCGTAGCATAATAGTCTAAAAAGAAAAGGGGCTCACCGAAATTGCAAATCAAATCATTTACACACATGGCGACTAAATCTATGCCGACAGTATTATATTTTTTGGCATCAATTGCAAGTTTGAGTTTTGTTCCGACACCGTCCGTAGCGCTTAATAAAACAGGTTTTTTATACCCCTGAGGCATTCTGAACGCCCCCGCAAAACTTCCGATTCCGCCAACCACATTTGAACTGAATGTTTCTTTAACAAAAGGTTTTATTCTCTCTACCAAGGTATTTCCGGCATCAATATCAACGCCGGCTTCTTTATAACTAACTTTCATTATTCCTCCTCTTTGCATTCGCAGTAACAGCTGCCGAATAGTTTAGTCAACGCCCAAGTGCTCGGACAAAAATCAAACATCCCGTAAACTACAAGCATTATAGCAATAAAAGCCAATAAAACAAGTGCCACGGTCATTAATCCTTTTGCAAGCAACGCAAGAATCACAAGCATCATAAACGCCATCAAAAATCTCTGCATTCTTTCCGCACAGACAAATTTTTTGCTTTTCATTCAATCCCTTTAAAATATAATTTTATTAACCAGTTCCATTTTTTTTGAAGCAAAATCTTTTGCTTTTCTTTCACCTTCTTTTATTATATCCAAAATATATCCGTCTTTAAGCCCCGTCTTTTTTTCCCTGATCGGAGAAATTGTTTTTTCAATGTTCGCGGCACATCTTTTTTTACATTCTATACATCCGATACTTCCGGCTTTACAAGCGCTTTGTATTTCTTTTATTTCGTTTTCGTCGGAAAAAGCTTTATGATATTCAAACACAGTGCATATTTCCGGATTTCCCGGATCCGTTTTTTTAATTCTTGCCGGATCTGTCTTAGCCATTCTTACCTTAGCCCAGATGTCCTCGCTTGTTTCATCCAGATAAATAGCGTTATTGTAGCTTTTTGACATTTTTCTTCCGTCAAGTCCCGGCAGTCTTGGCATTTCTGTTAAAAGTTCTTTCGGTTCTTTAAAAACATCTTCATTTTTAAAAAGATAATGAAATCTTCGGACAATTTCCCTTGCAATTTCAAGATGAGGTTTTTGATCTTCGCCTATGGGCACAAAATCCGCATCATAAAGTATAATATCCGCAGTCTGCAATACAGGATATGTTAAAAATCCCGCATTGTTTTTATCTTTATATTCCGCCTGTGCCATTGCGTCCTTGTATGTCGGATTTCTTTCCAGCCAGCTAACCGGCGTAATCATATTCAAAACAAGATAAAGCTCCGCATGTTCTTTTATATCGCTCTGGACAAAAATCGTAGACTTTTCCGGATCAATTCCACACGCTATCCATTCTTTCACCAGCTCTATACTGAGCTCTCTAATATCCAAACCTTCATCATATTTCGTCGAAAGTGCATGCCAGTCTGCAACAAAAAAGAAAGTTTCATATTTTGCCTGCAATTCAAGCCAGTTTTTTAAAACCCCTATATAATGACCGAGGTGCAGATTCCCCGTCGGCCTCATTCCGCTTACTATTCTCAAAATTTTGCTCCCACTTCCAAAAATGCGCCTTTATATTTGATTTGAGTTTCATTATCTCCATCAATACCATAAGCTTCTTTATATCTGTATCCGGCTTTTACAAACGGATTTACAGGTCCGGGTATATCGATTGTATATTTAACAGCCCCGGTGTAATCATAATGATGATTGTCCCCTGCCTTTGCGTATTTTACATCTGCAATCGCTGAAAATCCGCCAATCTGCATAGTTTCCACGTGTCCGTAAAGATAAGGCAAAATCACATCCCAATCGCTGTCAATCCAAGTTTTAGATGTGCCGGTTACAGTATCTTTTCCATAAATTTTTGTATGTCCTTTCCAGTAATCAAGCCCGAATCCGACTTCTATATCTGCGGCAACCGGTTTAATTTCATAAAAAAGCGTTAAATCATAAGAATCAATTGTCTGAGTTGTGGTTGCATCAGTCAATGCAGTATTCAAATTTAAATCTCCGAAAATTTTAACATTCCCCGCTATATAATTACTGTATCCGGTAGTGTCATATTTTGTATACTGGACTTTTATATTCGGCAATACAGGCACCGGATAAATAAATTTAACCCATATATACGGATTGTTCTCATCTTTAAGCCCGAAGTTTCCCGTATTACTGTTTCCGTCTGTTTCAGCTGATTTATTATTAAAATAGTTAATTGTGTTATTGACTTTTACATACCCGTCAATTTTCTGCTGTTCATATCCCGCACCCGCGCTTATGCTTAAAAAATCGGCATTTGCAACACCTATAAATCCGCCCGTCAATAAAACGATACTAAAAATTTTTTTCATTTTTTTCTCCTTTTTTCTGTCTTGGTATAAACACAATAGGCGTTCCTGTAAAATCTTCTTTTCCTCTTAAAAAGTTTACCAAATATCTTTTATATGAAAAATGGAGCTTTGCCCTGTTCATAACCAAAGCAACAGTAGGCGGCTTGGTTTTGAACTGTGTAGCATAGTAAATTTTAACCTCTTTGCCCCTTATATCGCTTGGAATATGATGTTTAAGCGTGGCTTCTTCTATCCATTTGTTAAGTGAAGAGGTAGGTATTCTTTTATTATAGTTTTTGTAAACTTTAATAATCATATCTTTTATTTTATCAATATTTCTGCCGGTTTTCGCACTTACGACAATAAACGGTGCAAAATAAAGATATTTAAACCTGTAATATATTTCGTCTTTAAATTTTTTAAACTCCATAGAATTTTCATCCCATTTATTGGCAACTATAATCACCCCGTTTTTGTGTTTATCTATAAGACCGCCTATTTTTTCGTCAAGTTCCACAACGCCCTCTTTGGCGTCAATTACCAGTATGGCTATATCGGCTTGTTCCAATACTTTTTCGGTTCTTAAAAGGGCGTATTTTTCAATATCCTTAATTTTGCTTCTTCTTCTTATACCGGCAGTATCCACAAATGTTATATTCCATCCGTTATGGTAAATGCTTTCGTCAATAGGATCGATGGTTGTTCCGTCCACATCGCTGACTATCGCTCTTTCATCTTCTACAAAAGCGTTTAAAAGAGAACTTTTACCCACATTTACACGTCCGACAATTGCTGCTTTGATTTCTTTAAGCTCTTCTAAATTTTCATCGGTTTCATCTTCAACCAGCAGATCTTCAAGAGGGATTTCCTGCTCGAATTCACTGACCTCAAAATTTTCGGGCTTTTTAGGAACAAACTTTTTAATCCTTTCTATCAGCTTGCCAACCCCCCTGTTATGAGCAACGGAAATAGGAAATATTTCTTTTGCACCCAGTTCGTAAAAATCATAAACTTTTTCATTCATTGCATCATTGTCTATCTTGTTAACCACAAGAATAATATGCTTATCAAGTTTTTGAAGACTTCTGAAATACTTTATCTCCTCCTCATCGGGAATAGTTTTCCCGTCAACCATATAAAGGATAATATCTGCGTTTTGCGCCACTTCAAGGGCTTTGTCACGGACTTTGTTAAAAAGCTCGTCCCTTTCTTCAAGTCCTCCGGTATCAAGCAGAAGTATCTCTTCAAGATCATCATCAAGATTTATTTCTCTTTTTTTTATATCTCTCGTAGTTCCCGCTTTTTCGCTGACAATTGCGTCGCGAACTCTTAAAATTCTGTTAAAAAGAGAGCTTTTCCCTACATTCGGTTTACCCAATATTACTACTTTTAGCATTTATATCCTTTAAATTAATCCAACTTCTTTGGCTAAAAGAGCTTTTATAGTGTCTTCGAAACTTAAATTCAACTTTTTAGACATATTTATCAGTTTTTCCTTCATTTCTTTTGACAAATTAATAGTTACGTTATGTTCTGCTATTTCTTCTAATAAAATAGGATTTTCCAAATCCAAATATTCATCTATACTTTCACCATTATCAAATTTTCTGTCAAATTCTTCGGCACTAACCATTTGAAATCCTTTGTTTTTCGTCTTCTCTGCATCTTCTGACACTAACAATTCTAATCTTACCGTTTCTAACAGTAAAAATAGCAGAATAGCACTTACCGTTTATAAAATTAGATATTAAATATCTTTTTTCATTATTTAGCTCTTTTGCAATATAAACTTTTATCCCTTTTTTAAAAAGAGCAGTAGCTTCTTGAAAATCTATCCCATGCTTTTTTTTATTAGATAAAGATTTGTTTTCATCCCATTCAAATTCGAACATTTATATACTATCCTTATAACTTATCTTTTTTTGAAGCAAATCTTTCATATGCACATAATTATTCAGGGCGTTTATATATGCCCTGGCACTTGCCAGCATAGTGTCTATACTGAGCCCGTGTCCCATAACAGCCGGTTTATCCTGATCAAACACAACTTTCACCATAACTTTTGCCAAAGCGTCTTTGCCTTCGCTTACCGCTTCGACTTTATAATCCATAAGTTTGCCTTTAATACCGCTTATTCTGTCTATTACCTTAAACACAGCGTCAATTGTCCCTTCGCCTATGGCCGCATCGACAAAAACTTTTTCTTCGAATTTAATCTTAGCCGCTGCACTTGGCATTCCGTCACTGCAATCACTAAGCTGTAAAGAAACAAGCTCGTAAGTTTTAGGAGTTGAATCCATTGTGTCGTTTAAAATTGCAATAATATCTTCATCATAAATATCTTTTTTCTTATCCGCCAGTTTTTTGAATTTCATAAAAGCTTCGTTAAGCTCTTCATCGTTCATTTTAAACCCGAGTGCTTCTAGTTTTTTAGAAAACGCATGTCTTCCGCTGTGTTTACCAAGAACTATTGTGTCTTTTACGTCAAGCCCTATACTTTCCGCGCTCATAATCTCATAAGTTTCTTTGTGTTTTAAAACACCGTCTTGATGAATACCGCTTTCATGTGCAAATGCGTTTTTCCCCACAATCGCCTTATTCGGCTGAGGTTCTATACCTGTAACATTCGAAACAAGCCTGCTTGTCGGATAAATTTCTTTCGTGTTAATTCCGGTATCAATTCCGTCAAACAGGTCGCGTCTTGTTTTTATAGCCATTACTATCTCTTCAAGAGCGGCGTTACCTGCCCTCTCTCCAAGACCGTTAATAGTGCATTCTACCTGTCTCGCACCGTTTAGGACACTGTAAAGTGAATTTGCCGTGGCAAGCCCCAAATCGTTATGGCAATGAACGCTGAATATTATCTCTTTCGGAAAATAATCCGTAAGCTCTTTAATAATGGCTCCCATTTCTATCGGAAATCTGTATCCTACGGTATCGGGAATGTTAATTGTTGTGGCACCCGCTTCAATTACAGCCGAAATAATCTCTTTTAAAAATCCCATTTCGCTTCTTCCCGCGTCTTCACAGCTGAATTCCACGTCATCTACAAAGCTTTTGGCATATTTAACCGCTTCGACAGCCCTTTTTATAACTTCATCCGGACTCATTCTGAGTTTAAACTCCATATGAATGGGGCTTGTTGCAATAAACGTGTGTATTCTTTGCAGTTTCGCAGGTTTTATGGCATCAGCCGCGGCTTTGATGTCTTTTTCGACAGCTCTGGCAAGAGAACAGACATAACTGCCCTGCACTTCTTTTGCAATATTGTTTATAGCTTCAAAATCCCCGGGACTAGCGGCGGCAAACCCGGCTTCTATAATATCCACTTTCAGTTTTTCAAGCTGACGCGCAACTTTTATTTTTTCTTCTATTGTCATACTTGCACCGGGACTCTGTTCACCGTCTCTGAGTGTTGTATCAAAAATTTTTACCATATCCATTATAATCCTTTATAATAATATGAAATTATACCAATTCCATACTCTTTTTGTTATATCTTATTTTACATTAATTTCAATTTATTGTCAACGGAAAAAGATTATCGTTTAAATCTACTGGCTTTCATATAACTTTTTATTCCTCTTATCAAGCCGTAAAATGTATATATTGTCAGTATAGCTGCTATTGCTTCAACCGGATAAAGATATACAAACGACGCAATAACTATAATTAAAACCAATACCTTCAAAGCTATATTTTTATTTAAATCCAGTTTTTTAAAACTCGGATATCTGAAATTGCTCACCATCATAAATGCCGCGAATAAAGCCCCTATTAAAACAGGTATGTCAAAATGACTTGAATATTTTATATCAAGCATTATCCAGCTTCCAAGCACAACCGCCGCCGTAGGTATCGGAAGACCTATAAAATACCTGGGATCGTTTTCATTTGTCGTTACATTAAACCTGGCAAGTCTTATGGCTCCGAAAACAGCATAAAGCCCGCTTACCAATGCGCCGAATCTGCCGTAATTGTTGCCTATGGCAAAAAATAAAAACATGGCCGGAGCTACTCCAAATGCCACAATATCGGCTAACGAATCAAATTCAACACCGAATTTACTTGTAGTGTTTGTAAGTCTTGCCAGTCTTCCGTCGAGACCGTCGGCAATAAGACTTAAAACTATATAAACAAATGCTTTTTCATGTCTTCCCTGAGAAGAGGCTATTATACTCATAATTCCGAAAAAAACACTTAATGCCGTAAAAAAATTAGGTATCAGATATACAAATTTAATTTTCATTGACAAATCCTAAAAGCGTTTCTCCCGATTTTACTTTCTGAAATTCCGTTACTTTTATTTTTGTATTTTTAGGGACATACAAATCCACCTGTGAACCGAACATAATCATTCCGTATCTTTCTCCCAATTTAACTCTCCCGAATAACCCGAAATCCACTATTCTTCTTGTAATAAATCCGGCAATCTGATTTACAACCACACAAGCCTTGTTCGTCTTAAACAAAACTCTGTGCTGTTCATTAAGTTCACTTGCTTTATCGGAGGAAATATTTAAAAAAAGTCCATGGATATACTGTTTTGACACAATTTCCCCTTCAATCGGACTTCTTTGAACATGGACGTCAAAAAGTGAAAGTTTGATTGATATTTTAATCATTGACTCATTTGTTAAAGGTGCTTTTTCTTCTATAATTTCAACGACTTCTCCGTCACTTGGAGAAATTATTGCGTATTTGCTTTCATCTTCCGGAATTCTTTCAGGGTTTCTGAAAAAATACAAAAAAAACAAAAACACCGCAAACAGAAATACCTGTATAGACGCGTTAAAATAAAAAAGCAGCGAAAGAACAAAGAAAGCCCCGCTTGTAAATATAAAAGGATAGCCTTCTTTAAGAATTATTTCCGTTTTCATTCCCGCCTTCTTTTTCTATGTTTTGAGATTCCGGTATTTCGCCGTCATCTTCTGTTAGTCTGTTGTTCTCAAACTTCTCTATAAGCTCTCTTACTATCTGGCCTTCTATAACTTCTTTATCATAAAGTTCTTCAACCATCTTTTCTATTACCGGAGAATATTTTTTTAGCTGATTTTTTACATGCTCATATCTTTCTTCCAGTGTTTTTTTAATAAAATTATCAACATCTTCTTGCATTTTTTCAGAATATTCTTTATTCTGGGCAAAACCTCCGCCTAAAAATTTATTTGACTGTTTTTCAAGCACCATCAGTCCGGCCACATCCGTCATACCGTATATCATTACCATTGATTTTATAATATCGGTTGCCCTTTCAAGGTCGTTTCCGGCTCCGGTGGAAATTTCTCCTATAAATACTTCTTCCGCCGCACGGCCGCCCAAAAGAGTGTCCACTTCGGCTATCAATTCACTTTTTTGCATTAAATATTTATCTTCTTCCGGCAGATTGAGCGTATATCCGAGCGCCGCAAGTCCCCTTGGAACAATAGAAACTTTTTTTACTTTTCTGGCCTTAGGTGTTGTTTCGGCTATTACGGCATGACCGCTTTCATGATAAGCTACTATTTTTTTGTCTTTTTCATTAAGTCTTCTGCTTTTCTTTTCGAGTCCTGCAATCTGTCTTTCAACAGCTTCCACAAACTCTTCCTGATTTACTTCTTTTTTTTCTTTTCTTCCCGCAAGAAGAGCAGCTTCGTTTACTATATTCGCAAGATCGGCACCCGCAAGTCCGGCCGTCATTTTTGCCACTTCTTTCAAATCCACATCTTTGCCCGCTTTAATCTTCTTGATATGCACTTCAAGAATCTGAACCCTGCCTTCAAAATCAGGTTTGTCAACAAGAACCTGTCTGTCAAACCTTCCGGGTCTAAGAAGTGCGGGATCCAAAACCTCAGGTCTGTTGGTTGCGGCCAGAACAATAACAGGTTCATTCGAATCAAATCCGTCCATTTCGGCAAGAAGCTGATTAAGCGTCTGTTCCCTTTCGTCATTTCCGCCCATCATACCGCCTGCGGCTCTGCTTTTACCTATTGCATCGATTTCATCTATAAATATAATACTCGGAGCTTCCTTCTTTGCCTGATTAAAAAGATCCCTCACCCTTGCCGCTCCGACGCCGACAAACATCTCAATAAAACTGCTGCCGCTTACAGCAAAAAACGGAACACTGGCTTCCCCGGCAACCGCTTTTGCAAGAAGCGTTTTACCTGTTCCCGGAGGTCCTACAAGCAAAACGCCTTTTGGTATTTTTGCACCCAGGTCTATATATCTTTCCGGATTTTTTAGAAAATCCACAATTTCAACAACTTCTTCTTTTGCCTCATCATTACCGGCAACATCGCCAAATCTCACATCAGGTTTTTCACTTTTTATAAGCCCCTTTGCACTTCCGACTCCAAGAACACCGCCCATGCCTTTTTGCATACGACTGGCTAAAAACATCCAGATTGCAAAAAATATAAATATAGGAATAATCCATCCGAAAATTAAATCGTTAAGCCAATTACTGTCGTTAATAGCTCCGTAAGGAATATTGTTTTGGTCCAAAACGGGTATCAAGGTTGTGTCCCCCGTAACCTTTTGCACTGTAATTACAGAGCCGTTGCTCAGTTTTGCTTTAATTGTGTTTTTTCCGATAGCCACATATTCAAGTTTTTTTTCTTCCGCAAGTTTTTTTATATCCGAATAAGTAATATGCATTACCTGCTGCCTGCCGTTAACCAAAGCACTTACTTCACCCGTAGCATTAGGGGCTATACTTCTGAATACGGCAACAATCACCAAAGCAAAAATTATAAATAAAAGCAGTGGATTTTTATTAAAAAAATTATTATCTCTATCCTGTTTATTCGCCATTTATTTCCTTTTTAAAATTAATGTTACCCATTCGTTTTCAGGGATTTCCTCTAAAAGCTCAAAATCTTTATATTTATCTAAAATCTTTTTTTTGTATTTATCTATTATTCCCGAAAGAATTAAAATATTTTTTGTTTTATTTTTAATATCCGACGCTATAAAAATCAACACATCGGCAATTATATTCGCAACCACAATATCATATTTTTTTTCCGTGCCTGTTGCACTCCCCTGCCATATATTAATATATTCCGCATTGTTTAATTCAAAATTTTCCTTTGTGCTTGCCACAGCCAGAGGATCCGTATCACACGCATCCACTTTTGCTCCGAGTTTACTCGCCACAATACCAAGTATGCCGCTTCCGCAACCCACATCAAGCAGTGTATCGCCGTCTTTGACATATTTTTTAATAGCCTTTACGCAGCTTCTTGTTGTTTCATGATGTCCGCTTCCAAAAGCCAAAGCAGGATCTATTAATATATTTATTTTATCTGTTTTCGGTTCATACCAGCTTGGATGAATATAAAATTCGTCTATTTCAACAGGTTTAACGGATTCCTGATATGTTTTTATCCAGTCCTGATTGGATTTTTCTTCAATTTCCATATCAACTTTTATTTTAGTTTCAAAAATCTCTTCCAAAGCATTAATATATTCTTTTAACTCTTCAATCAGTTCTTCAAACCTGTCTTCACTTCTTAAGATAAGTGTATTGTCTTTTTCTTCAATACCGTTATAAAATCTCTCCATTAAGAAGTTTTCAATTTCATCCTTAAAAGATGAAACTGTTACTTTTAATTCAAAATACTTATCCATTAGTGCCTATGACAGCTGCGAGTTTTTCTTTTAACACCTGAGGTGTAAACGGTTTGACGATATAGTTGTTAACCCCGGCTTTTAAGGCTGTAATAACTTCCGCTTTTCCGCCTTCTGTCGTTACCATAATAATAGGAATTTCCTTATTGACTTCTCTTATTTTTTTAACCAGATCAAGACCGTTCATATTAGGCATATTCCAATCCGTAATAACTATGTTTATATCCGGTGTAGCCTGAAAAGCTTCCCATGCCTCAACTCCGTCCGCCGCCTGAAGTGTATCTTTGTATCCAAGTTTCGCAAGAGTATTTACTATAATCCTTCTCATTGTAGAAGAATCGTCCACTACCAAAATTTTCATTAACGCTCCTTTAAAAATTTTTCTAAATTTATTTTTCCCTCATAAAAGGCTTTTCCTACAATTACCCCGTATATATTGTTTTCTTTTACTTTTAGTAAATCTTTTTCATCCGCAACTCCCCCGCTTGCAATAACAGGTTTTTTGCTTGCTTTATATATATCTTTTATAAATTCGATATTAAGTCCGCTTAGCGTTCCGTCTTTGGAAATATCTGTTGCAATTATACACTCTATTTTTGAATTTTCATAAATTTTTGCAAGATTAACCGCTTTAATACTTTCGGTTTTATCCCATCCGTCAATTGCAACAAAACCGTCTTTTGCATCTATTCCGACAGCCACTTTGTAAGTATCGGCCAAATCTATAACTTTTTGAGGATCTTTAGCGGCAACACTGCCTAAAATCACCCTGTCAATTCCGATATCAACATATCTTTTGACTGTTTTTTCATCCCTTATACCGCCTCCGAGCTGGATTTTAAGGTTTGTGTTTTGTCTTATTTTTTCAATTTGCTTTATATTTTTAGGCTCTCCTGCAAACGCCCCGTTCAAATCCACAATATGGAGCCATTCAGCCCCCATTTCTTCAAACTTTTTAGCCAGTTTCCAAGGTTCGCTGCTGTATATTTTTGCACTGTCCATAAGACCTTTTGTAAGCCTTACGGCCTGCCCGTCTTTAAGATCTATTGCGGGAAACACTATCATCTAAACTCCTTATAATTGGATAAAATTTTCTAAAATTTTCAGTCCGGATTTATGACTTTTTTCAGGATGCGGCTGAAAACCGAATACATTTTCTTTATTAACGGCACTTACAAATTCATATCCGTAAAGCGTTTTTCCTATTATATATTTTTCATCACACACCGCATGATAGGAATGCACAAAATAAAGATAAGGATTGTCAAGCCCTTTAAAAAGAGGCGTATTTTTTTGAAAAAACATCTTATTCCAGCCCATGTGGGGAATTTTGTGTCCTAAAGCTCTCTGTTTATCAAATTCAACTATTTTGCCTGGAATTATACCAAGCCCTTCGTGAGAGCCGAATTCTTCACTGCTTTCAAACAACAGCTGCATTCCCAAACACACACCCAAAACATATCTTCCGCTTTGGACGAACTCTTTCATTGCAACGTCTAAATTTGTCTGTTTCAAATGCTCCACAGCATCTCCAAACGCACCCACACCCGGAAAGACAAGTTTATCGTAATTTTTTAATCTTTCCGCGTCTTTTACAATTTCAGCATCGGTTCCTATTTTTTTAAAAGCGTTGCTGACACTGGCAAGATTACCCATATTGTAATCAATAATACCGATTTTCATACTTTTTCCTTCACTTTTCACTTTTCACTTTTCACTTTTCATTTTTCATTTTTCATTTTTCACTTCATTTAATGTCTTTTCCGACATTTTTCATATAATAAGCAAGACCTATAAGCAAAAATGTTACAGACGCCAGAAGCATAGCCGCATACATCAGTTTTTCAGGAGCAATCATTGCAAATTTAAACACAAGCATAAGTCCTTCAATCGCAAGTGCAATTACAATACTTCCCAAAAATTTAATCATTGTTTTATGAATTGCAAACGGATGATCTTCTTTTTCCCCTATCACTTCTTCAAATAAAAGAGTTTTAACCAAATCAAATAAAGCCAATGAAAGAGTAATCAAAATTGTTGATTCGAACATTTTCTTAACATCAATACTGTTTAAAGTATATGTAAAAAACATCTTAATCCCGTCAAAAAACAACAAAGCACAAATCGCAAACAAAGCTCCGGCAAAAATACCGTATATAACTCTGTTGAAATTATGCACCCACGTATCACCTCTTTCATGATGGACAAATTTTAAAACATCTTCCAGCGGTATATCTATTACGGCAACATATAAAAGCATCCCTTTATCATTAAATACCGGAACAGCCGCACTTACAACCATTTCTCCACCTATAAGGCTCGGATACGGATCTGTTAAAATACATTTTTTCTCTTTTACGGCTTTATAAAAATACGTTCTGTTCGCCTGATTAAATTCCACATCAAAATTTTTATATTTATCTTTTACGGTAATCATTTTGCTTATCTGTTTGCCTCCGGCATCCAAAACATACGCCACATTTGCATCCGGAAGTTCATGAACAATTCTTTCAAGCCCCTCATAAACAGCTTCGATTCCTATATTCGGAAGCCTGTTTGGCAGATTTCTCTGCAAAAGATAACAAAAATAAGCTCTAGCGTCTTTTCTTATCTTTTGAAATTCCTGTATTTCTCTGATCATCTTTTATTCTCCCATTATTTTTAAAAGCTCTTCCACGCAAAGCCCCATGGCTGTCGATTCGTAACCTGAAACTTTTTTAATATATTTTTTACAAAACCCTTCAACCATACATGCTCCGGCTTTGCCTTGCCATTCGTTTGAATCCAGATATTTTTCCAAATCGTTTTCATCAAACACATCAAACTCATACACCGTTTCGTCAGTTCTGGCAAAAATACGGTTATTGTGTTTTACCCACATGGATGTAATTATTCTTATTTCTTTTCCGCTTTGCAAAAGCAGTGTTTTTTTTGCGTCTTCCCTGTCTTTTGCTTTTCTCAATATATTTTTACCGTCACTTACAACCGTATCCGCTGCAATTATATTGTCATTAAAACATTTTAAACATTCTCTAAATTTACCATAAGATGCATTCATAACAAATTCGTAAGGATCTTTTGATTTAATGCTTTCCTCGTTAAATCCGCAGTTTTTCTGAACAAATCCGATACCCGCTTTTGCCAAAAGCCCTGCACGCGTTACGGATGAACTGCATAAAATCATATCGACCTTTTTATGTAATTGTATCAAACTTTTTTATACCTCAAAAATATACTCAAACACGTTCATTTCGTTTTCAAAATAAACCCTGTATTTTATGCCGTATTTATCACATATGTTTTTAACAATATTAAGTCCGAGACCCAAACCTCTTTTATGGGCCTGTTCCCTGTAATTTTTATCAAAAATTTTTATTTTGTCCCTTATTTCCTCACCATATGAATAAAATTTTAAAACAATGCCGTTTTCTTTTTTATACATTTTTATGATTATGTCTTCCTCAACGGCATATTTAATTGCGTTTGAAATATTGTTGTCAACTATTCTTTCAAACTCTATTCTGTTTATATAATATTCAATATCCGGCTCAATTTCACTTATTAAACGTTTATCGTTTACTTTTGCTATTTTTTTAAAAAACCCCACCCTGTCTTCCAAAACTTCCGAAAGATTAATAAGCGCCGGTTTGTATGTCACTGCGGTATTGTTGGATGAAAGATACGCCAAATCCTCGTATGAATTGGCAAGCATAGCCACAGCCGCATCAATTTCTTCTATGATTTCATGCACATCCGTATCTTTTATTTCGGTTCTCAGTAAATCCATATTAAGCATAATAACATTCAGGGGAGTCCTTATCTGGTGGATAGTATCCACAATAAAACGTCTGTTTAACTCCAAAAGATTTTTATTTTTGTCAATTTCCTTATTAAGCCTGAAATGCAGGCTGTTGTAATTCTGTTTCAGTTCGCTTATTTCTTTAATAAACGATTTACAGTCGTTACACTTTTTATTTTCCTTCATATAAGAAACCAGTTTGATAATCGTCTGTGACGCACTGACTATAATTATTACATACAAAATTGCAAATATACAGACAAGCAGTGCAAAAGTAAAAAGCAGATTATTAAAAAGTTCGCCCAAATCATGTTTGAGACTTTGAATGTCATATATTGTTTTGATTATTATTCTGTTGTTTGTCTGGTTAAAAACAGAATCAATCATCGTATACATTATCAGCCTGTCATTGTCTAATTCTATTTTTTTAATAATATTATTGTTTTTTTTAAACAACATAATGACTTTTTTAAATAAAAAATCGTTTTTTTCACCGCTTACTATCTGACGGCTATATTGTTGTAAATTCACTATATCCTGCAAAATCTTAAAAGATTTTTTATAAATTTCCAAAACAGGCTCTTTTTTATGATACCTTTTCTTCATATTCACAGGATAAATCATATACTGATTGACAAAATATATATCAAGGCCTTTAATACTCAGTTTGATAAAATCGTATATTTTTTTTAAATCACTGTAAACATCAACCACATACGCAAGCTGTAACAGATACTTTTTATCGGGGCTTCGGATTAAATAATACTTTTTTAAATTCATAGAAGCGATATCAAGTGAAATATTCGAAACATCTATCTCTTTTTTTCCGTCAAACATATCTTTCAATACTTTTCTAAAAGCGGGAAACCGCCCCAGATCATATCCGATATCGGGCTTATAGGTTCCGTCTATAATTTTATAATTTCTGTCTATTACAAAAATTTCATAATGGCCTTTTTTTAAATCCCTGTTAAGTATTCTTGCCACGCTTTTAACATCTATTTTTCCGTTTTCATAAAAAAAAGGAAGCAGATAAAGCTTGCCTATATCGTATTCCTGATGTGTTTTAAAAAAATAAAAAGCCCTGTCAAAAACATTTTTTAATTTTTCTTTTATCTGCAAGGACTGTAAAGCATATTTGTTTAAATAACTCTGAATTAAAATATTTTTTGAATTTCGATACTGTATATAAACAAAAAGAAACGTTACTAAAATAACCGTCATAAAAAATAAAAATATAACCCTGTTAAGAGAAATCTTATTGCTTATCAAACCTGTATCCTATACCGACTTCCGTTTTTATATACTCTTTTGACAGTTTGTTTTTAAGCTCACTTACCAGCTGTCTTAAAGGATAATCTTTTCTTGTGTTGTCTTCCCATACGAATTTGATTATTTCTTCTTTCGGAACAGTTTTGCCTATGTTGCTTAACAGTATATTTAACAGTCTTTTTTCTTTTTTCCTAAGATTGACCAAAATGCCGTCAATGTATAAATCCAGTGTATCAAAATAAAATTCCATGTTGTCAATTGAAATTTTATTTAATTTCTCTCCGCAATTCCGCTTTGCGTTTGTTTTAACTTTCAGCCAGTGATTAATCCTCAAAATAAGCTCTTCACCCTTAAAAGGCTTTTTTATATATTCGTCACAGCCGTTGACATAGGCTTTTTCCATATCCTCTATTTCCGCAGAAGCCGTAATCATTATAATAATTGCGTCCGGATTGTTGTGTCTTATCAGTTTTATCAAATTAAGCCCGTCTATTTTCGGCAGATTTATATCAAGCAGATACAAATCATGGTTATTAATCAAAATATCGTTAAACGCATCAAGCCCGTCTTCGAGGTGAAAAACCTCAAACCCCTGAGCTGTGAGTGTTTTTTTTATTGCTTTGGCCAGCTGTTTGTCATCTTCGGCCAGTAATATTTTTTTTCCCATCCCTTTTTCCTTTTTTACAAAAACTTGGCTTTTACCTGTTCAATCATCTCATCTATTTTATTGGCGTCTTTACCGCCGCCCTGTGCAAAATCAGGCTTTCCTCCACCTTTTCCGCCGACAATCGGAGCATAATTTTTAATCAAATCCCCGGCTTTTACATTATCGACGGTAGAAACCGCCACAAGCGTTACTTTTCCTTTGTTTTCGCCCGCCAAAAACGCTACAAGATTATCGACACTTCCTTTTAAATCCGTTGCAATTTCCCTTAAATTTGCGTTATCAATTCTTTCAATTACGTAATTGATTCCGTCTTTGTTTACCGGTTTAATCTCTTTAACCGCAGCTTTTTCAAGCTCTTTTATTTCGGTTTTTAGTTTTTTTATTTCTTCTTTTTGTTTTTCTACAAATGTTTTTAGATCTTTTGCTTTGTTTTGGGCTTTAATATCTTCAACCAAATCCCTGTAAGCTTTTGCATATTTATACGCCCCGAATCCGGCAACGGCTTCAATTCTTCTAACCCCGGCACTCACACCGCTTTCTTTAATGATATAAAAACTGTTAACCTCAGCCGTATTGTTTACATGCGTTCCTCCGCAAAGTTCCACACTGAAATCACCGAATTTTACAACCCGGACAATATCTCCGTATTTTTCACCGAAAAGTGCCATAGCACCCGTTTTTTTAGCTTCGTCTATGCTCATTTCCTTAATTTCCGCAGGAATAGATTTTGCAATCACCCTGTTTACAATATCTTCAATTGTGTCAAGCTCTTCTTTTGTGAGTGCTTTGGGATGCGTGAAGTCGAATCTCAGTCTGTTTGCTTCAACCAGAGATCCCGCCTGTGTCACATGCTCTCCTAAAACTTTCCTTAAAGCCGCATGTAAAAGATGCGTAGCCGTATGGTTTTTGGCAATTTCACTTCTGCTTTCATCCACAACCGCCAACACCTCAACGTTTGTTTTTAATTTTGCGTTTTCTACTTTACTTAAATTTTTACCGTCAAATTTTTTGGTATCCGAAACTTTTGCTTTTAATTCATAACTGACAGTTCCATGATCGTCTTCTAATATTATCTCGCCTTTATCTCCTACCTGCCCGCCGCTTTCGGCATAAAAAGGAGTCTCTTCAAGCATAACCCATCCGCTGCCGTGAAGTTCTTCAACCAGATTCATATTTTCATCAAAAAGCGCCGTTATTTTTGTTTTGTATTCGGTGTTTTCATATCCTACGAATTTATTAGTCCCTACTTTTTCAAGGTCTTTAAGGTTTACTTTGACATCCCCGCTTCCTTTCCAGTTCGCACGGGCTCTCTCTTTTTGCTCCTGCATAAGGGCGTTAAACGTTTTCATATCCACCTGTTTATTTACTTCTCTTAACATATCCTGGGTTAAGTCAAGAGGGAAGCCGTATGTGTCGTAAAGTTTAAACGCCACCTCACCGCTGAACGTATCGGAGGTTGTCTTTTTTAGTTCCTCTTCAAACAACTGCATTCCCTTGTCAATCGTTTCGAAAAATCTCTCTTCTTCAAGTTTAATAGTATCTTTTACCGCTTCTTTTTTTTCAATAAGATACGGATACTGCTCACCCATCTGCTCAGCCAAAGTATCAACGATTTTATACATAAACGGCTCTCTCATTCCAAGAAGATATCCGTGTCTAACCCCTCTTCTTAAAATTCTTCTAAGAACATATCCCCTGCCTTCTCTGCTGAACTGCACACCCTGAGCGGTTAAAAATGTAACAGCCCTTATATGATCGGCAATTACCCTGTGGCTTGCACCTCTTTTGTCGGTATGATATTCTTTACCCGTAATTTCCACAATTTTTTCAAGCAGCGGTTTGAAAATAGAACTGTCGTAGTTGCTTGTTACGCCTTCTTTAATCGCCGTGATTCTCTCTAAGCCCATTCCCGTATCGATACTCGGTTTCGGAAGAGGGGTGAGTTTTCCGTTCTCATCACGGTTATACTGCATAAATACAAGGTTCCAGATTTCAAGAAACCTGTCGCCTTCTCCGCCCAAATAATCCTCGGGTGAATTAAACTTATCCGCACCCTGATCAAAATGTATTTCGCTGCAAGGTCCGCAAGGCCCCGTATCGCCCATCTGCCAGAAATTGTCTTTGTCTCCCATTTTCACTATTCTGTCTTTGCTGACGTATTTTTCCCATATTTTACCCGCTTCGTCATCACTGTCGTGAATTGTAATCCAGAGTTTATCTTTTGGAAGTGCAAGCACTTCGGTTACAAATTCCCATGCATAAGCAATCACTTCTTCTTTAAAATAATCGCCGAAACTGAAATTTCCGAGCATTTCAAAAAGAGTATGATGTCTGTTGGTGTATCCGACGTTTTCAAGGTCGTTGTGCTTTCCGCCGGCTCTCATACAAAGCTGTGAACTTGTGGCTCTCGGAGGCGTGGGAGCCGGTTTTTCGCCGGTAAAAATAGGTTTAAACGGAACCATTCCCGCATTCGTAAACAAAAGTGTCGGATCATCCGGTACCAAAGGTGCGGAAGGCTCTATTTTATGCCCTTTGCTTTCAAAAAATTCCAAAAACTTTTTTCTTATATCCATAAAAGGCCTTTTTTGATAAAATTTTAACATAAAAGTAAGTAGTGAGTAGTAAGTAGTGGGTAGTTTTTATACTATGTTCTAAAATTTTACACCTGCTTAAACTATATTTAGTAAAAAGATTATTGTTTTTTCAAATAAATTTTTTACTACTTACTACACAATATTCACTACCTGCTAGGAGATTTAAATGTATAAAAAAGAACTTGAAGTTTTAAAGAAAAAAAACAGACTTCGCAAAAGAAAAATATATCCGCAAAATATAATTGACCTGGCAAGCAACGACTATCTGGGGCTTGCCGAAAACAAAAACATCCGAAAAAAAGCTTTTTCTCATGCAATGGAGTTCACATCCCACGGCGCAAAAGCCTCAATGCTCGTAAACGGCTACCATCCGGCACATAAACTGTTAGAAGACAAACTTAAAGCCCTTAACAACTTTGAAGAAGCCTTGATCCTCGGCAGCGGGTTTCTTGCGAATATGGCACTCTTTGAGCTTGGCAGGAGAGGTGATCTTTTTTTGGTGGATGAAGAATACCACGCAAGCGGGATTGTCGGAAGTAAATTAACAAGCGCTGAAGTGAGGTTTTTTAAACACAACGATATAAACGATTTAACGGATAAATCAAAAGATTATAAAAACTATAAGCGCGTATTCACCGCCGTTGAAGGCGTATATTCAATGGCGGGGGACAGAGTCGACAGACAAATAACCGAGTATGCCCAGAAAATAGGAACGCTTATAATAGACGAAGCACACAGTGTTGGGGTTCTTGGCGAAACCCTTATGGGAATTACGGATGAATATAACCTAAATCCCGAAAAAACAATTAAAATGGGAACGCTTGGAAAGGCTCTTGGAAGCTATGGTGCATATATTTTAGCAAGTAAAGACATTATAAATTTTTTAATCAACAAAGCAAAAAGCGTAATTTACACAACCGCATTAAGCCCTGTGGATGCTCTTCTTGCATATTATGCCCTTGAAGAAATTGAAAAAAACATAAATATTTATAAAAACGAAATAAATAAAAGAAAATCCCTATTAAATTCGGACTCTTTAATCAAAATTCTGCCCGCCCAAGACAATAAAGCACTCCTTTTAAAACAACAAGAACTTTTTAACCGTAATATTCTTGTGGGAGCCATAAGACCTCCTACTGTCCGATCCCCTGTTTTCAGAATAATTGGACGGGTTAATGTTGAAATTGATATAATTTCCAAAACAATTGATTTTTTAAAGGAATAATTTGCTTAAAAAAATATTTACTTTTTTTCTTATAATTGGATTTTTAATCACCCTGGGTCTTGCGGGATATTTTATATATCTTTATAATTCTACAAGATTCGCAAGTGAAAAAATCATTTATTACAATCCGCCCCTCAGTGCAAGGTTTTACGACAGAAACGGCAAACTGATTGCCGTAAAATACACAAAACAAAACAGGTTTTATGTAAAATACGAAAACATACCCGGACGTGTGATAGAAACACTGATAGCCACCGAAGACACATCTTTTTTTGAACATGAGGGAATTAATTTTAACGCTATTTTAAGAGCCCTTATCAAAGACATAAAAGCCGGGAAAAAAGTTGAAGGGGCTTCGACAATTACACAACAGCTTGTAAGAAACATATACCTTAACCGAAAAAAAACAATAGATAGAAAACTAAAAGAAATGATTATTTCCATAAAAATAGAACATTTTCTGAGTAAAGAAGAAATCCTTGAAAGATATCTTAACCAGATTTATTTAGGACACGGATATTACGGAATAGCCACTGCAGCATACGGATATTTCCATAAAAACCTCAAAGAACTTACCCTTAAAGAAATCGCTATGCTTATAGCACTCCCAAAAGGTCCTTCTTTATACGATCCGGCTAAAAATTACGAACTTAATATAAAAAGAGCTGACAGAATCATTAAAAGAATGTATATTTTAGGATGGATTTCGCCCGATGAATATAAACAGGCAATTTTAAAACGTCCGAAAGTTTACGGTAAAATGCTTGAAGATCAAGCCCCTTATGCCGTTGACACCGCGATTATGAAACTTTTACCCAAATACAAAGACCTTTTTACAAAAGGATATGACATATATTTAACCATAGACCTTCCTGTTCAAAAACTCGCACAGAAAGCCGTCCTCTGGAACAAAGAAAGGGTTTTAAAATTAAACCCGGATTTAAATGATTCAAATTTAAACGGGGCATTAATAAATGTCAACCCTCAAAACGGAGAAATTTTAGCCGTTGTGGGAGGGGTTGATTATAAAAAAAGTAAATTCAACAGGGCAATTCAGTCAAAAAGAAGCGTCGGATCGGCAATAAAACCATTTATTTATCAAATTGCACTGAATATCGGCTATAACCCCGCAAGCCCAATTCCCGACATCAGCCGGACGTTTAAAATACCAAGCAACACTCCGGAAGAAGACAAATACTGGAAACCTAAAAATTATGAAAAAAACACATTAGGATTAATTACGCTTCGCGAAGCACTCGTTCATTCAAGAAACCTCGCAACAATCAACCTGGTTATGGCTATGGGGCTTGATACGGTAATTAAAGAAATGTATAACTTCGGATTTGACAAACTTCCGAACAACCTCAGCATCGCTCTTGGAAGTGTGGGCGAGAATATGTGGAAGTTCAGTGAACTGTATACGATATTCAGTAATTACGGAATCAAAAGCAAGGTTCATATTATTAATAAAATTATCGTGCCTCGCGAAAATATAACAATTACAACCGAGCAAAAACATGAATATATCGAGCCCGATTACCAGGCATATTTAATGATTAACATTCTTCGCGACGTAGTGAAAAAAGGAACAGGTAGAAACGCAAAGGTAAAAGGTATAGAAATAGCAGGTAAAACCGGGACAACAAACGATTTCAGGGACGCCTGGTTTTGCGGATTTACACCAAACAGCGAAACCCTTGTGTGGTTTGGAAACGACGATTCAAGTTCACTCGGAAAAAGAATGTCGGGAGGCAGGGTTTCGGCACCCGCTTTTGCCTACTTTTATAAAAACCTCTTAAAAATCCATCCCGAACTTATCAGAAAATTCAAAATCCCCAAAGGCGTAAAAACATACGAAATAAACGGACATAAAGAGCTTTTCACAATCCAGTCCCCACCGCCTAAACAACAGACTTACGTTCCGGTGTTTTAATCTATTTTTTCAGTGCCAAAACTCCGGCCGTGCTAATCAAAACCGCTCCTGTTATCTGATTTACATTTGGAATTTGATCCAAAAAAAGATATGCCAAAATTATTGCAAATACAATATCTAAATACTGCAGCACGGAAGCAACGGAAACCTTAATATAATTCAATGCGTCATACCACAGAAAAAGCGCCAAAGCCGTATGCACAACCCCCGTAATTAAGGCGATTATCAGTCCCTGAATGCTCAAATGCCATTCACTTAAAAACAAAAAAGGAGCCGTTATAAACAAGGAAATTATAATCTGCCATGCAGTAACCGCGGCGGGTCTGTGGTGCATTGTGGCTATTTTTGAAAAAAAACCAAGCATTCCGTAACTTATCGCTGCAAGTAAGGCAATAAAAGCACCCTTGCTTAAACTGACTCCCCCGTTACTCACAATCACGCCGATAAATGCTAAAATCACCGCAATTACAATAAAGATATTAATCTCCTCTTTTAAAAACACAGCCGCCAAAATCAAAGAAATAACAGGCCCCGCATAATAAATACTGACAGCCGTCGCCACATCCGTATAATTAAAAGAGAGGAAAAAAAACACCCAGTTTACCCCAAGCGCCATCCCGCTGATTAAAAGCGGCCAAAAGGGACGAAGTTTTAAAAATTCCTTTATTCCGCTGCGCCTAATTGCAAAATAGAGTATAAAAGGAAACGCAAAAAGGACCCTGAAAAACACAAACACCCCGCTTGGCAAATTGGAATATATAGACATAAGAGGCGTACTTCCCCAGATAAAAGTCGCCCCTATCATTTCAAAAAGTCCTTTTTTTTCTTTGTTCATCTCAGTTTCCTTAACGATAAATTATAATCATAAAAAAGTTTTAACCATTTATAATTCCTTTTAACATTTCTATCTACAATGTATCTACAATCCTTAACTGGATTCTCTTTATAAATTGAATCAGGAAAAAAGAAAGAAAATATGAAACCTAAAAATTTACTCCCTAATGAA
>Ga0256837_1000472_pt1 | contig 33749 bp, 32 predicted proteins | sample 4562384metaG_FD_185976 | JGI IMG/M metagenome (GOLD analysis project Ga0256837, IMG submission 185976) | Hydrothermal vent microbial communities from Guaymas Basin, Mexico - 4561-384 | ecosystem: Environmental > Aquatic > Marine > Hydrothermal vents | place: Mexico: Guaymas Basin | collected... | reverse complement strand
CTGAAGAAGCAGCTCTTTTAGCTTAAACTAATATTTAATATAAGTTGATTCTAAATAAGACAATATTTGTCTTATTTAGATATGATATTATTATTAGTCCGTAACAAGGAGTAAAACCCCTTTTACTCGCTTAGACCGCTGAGGTCACTAAAGATAGACACACAGTGTCAAAAATTAAATTTAAAATAAGGAAAATATAAATGACTGAAGAAATTGTAAAATCAGCACTTTCAAAAGTAATGTATCCTGGGTTTACTAAGGACATCGTAACTTTTGGTTTTGTGAACAATATAGTAATAGATGGAACAAATGTAAGCTTTGCTTGTGAGATCACATCAAGTGCTCCAGAAGTTGCACAACAGATTACAGATGAGGCGACAGCTGCTCTTAAATCTGCTGGTGCAACAAATGTTACTTGTAACATTAAAGCTCCTCAAATGCCAAAAGAGAGTTCATCTCATGGTAAAAATATCGCTCCACAAGTGAAAAACTTCCTAATGGTAAGTTCAGGTAAGGGTGGGGTTGGTAAATCAACTACATCTGTAAATATTGCTATCGCTCTTGCAGCACAAGGACTTAAAGTTGGTCTTTTAGATGCAGATATCTATGGTCCAAATATCCCTCGTATGATGGGTGTTGCTGATGTTAAGCCAGAAGTAAATGGAAATAAAGTTCTTCCTATTAAAGCATATGGTATCGAGATGATGTCTATGGGTTCACTTATGGAAGATGGTCAATCTTTAATCTGGCGTGGAGCTATGATAATGAAAGCTATCGAGCAGTTCTTACGTGACATCTTATGGTCAGAGTTAGATTGTTTAGTTATCGATATGCCACCGGGTACTGGTGATGCTCAGCTTACTCTAGCTCAGTCTGTTCCTGTAACTGCTGGTCTTACTGTAACTACACCACAATCAGTATCTTTAGATGACTCTCGTCGTTCATTAGATATGTTCAAAAAACTCAACATTCCTATCGCTGGGATTATTGAAAATATGAGTGGATTTATTGCTCCTGATACTGGTGTTGAGTATGATATCTTTGGTAAAGGAACTTCTCAACCAATGGCTGATGAGTTCGATACTAAAATCATCGCTGAAGTACCAATAGAACCAGGAATCAGAACTGGTGGAGATGAGGGTAAACCTATTACTTTTGCTGCACCATCTTCTGAGTCTGCTAAACGCTTTACAGAAGCTGCTGCTTCTATCTGGGCGAGTATTGAAGAGATAAATGCTAATGGTGGAGTAGATAATGGATCTGTTCAACCGACTACACCTCCAGGTGTATCTGCTTGTTCAACTGGTGGTTCTGCACCAAAAAGTTCAGGTGGTGGATGTGGTTGTAGTTAGTTCTATAAGCACTTTATAAATTCCCAACGAGGACGTTGGGAGTTAGAAGAGCCTGATGTACTTTTAGTACATCGGGCTCTTTTTATGTCAAATTTTCTTTGGTAAACTTCTGATAGAAAGTTTCCAACGAGGATGTTGGAAACAAGAAGGAACTCCCAACGAGGACGTTGGGAGCTAGAGAATTCCATTTACTTTCCTCGTTACCAACGTCCTCGTTGGTAACTTAACTCCATTTACTTCTTAACGAACCGAATCACTTTGACTCATCTCTTGTGTATACTCTACTATCTTATTTCTTCCTGTCGTTTTTGCAACATAAAGAGCCGTATCTGCATACTTTATACATTTCCAAATAGTATCACCATCGCTTGGGAATCGAGCCATACCAATACTTATAGTTTTATTCATAGTCTCTCCATTTCCAACATCAAAACTAAGTGCTGCAAATGCAGAGTGAATCTGTTTTGCTACTTTTAACGCACCCTCTTGTGTGGCATTATGAAGCATAACTACAAACTCTTCGCCACCATATCTAATGGCTAAATCTGCTTCACGAATATTCTCTTTAAGAACTTTTCCAATCTCAACAATAACCTTATCTCCAACATCATGCCCATAAGTGTCATTAACCATTTTAAAGAAGTCCACATCTAACATAAGAACACTATATGTTTCATTTTCACGAGTAGCTTGTTGCATCACTTGATCTATAAATTCTTCTAAAAATCTTCTATTGTAAAGTCCAGTCATACCATCACGTAGAGATGTGTCACGGAGTTTTTCCATTAAAATTCTACTCTCTATTACAGGTTTTGCTGCTTCTAAATAGTTTTTGATACTTGGGATTTTTGCATTTATCTCATTCACTTTTGTTTTGTCATCTGTTGTGATTGATATGATGAGTGAATGCTCTTCATTAATTGTAAATGGAATACAGATATAACTTAAATTTCCTGCTTGACACTCTTTACAGAGTGTGATAAATTCAGTTGATATAACATCTGTTTTTGTTCTATGTGCTCGACATAAATCAACTTCATTATTAACTATATCGTTACAGATACTTGTACCTTGTGAAATGTAAATTAGTTTTCTAGCTTTACTATGTGTATCTACTTCATAGAGTGAAAAATCAGTTAACTTATACTTGTTTTTTAGTACATCAGCTATTCTAGAGTAAACAATCTCTTTGCTTGCATCAAGCTCTATAGTCTTTTTAAATTTATAAATATCAGAAAGTTCTCCAATAATTGTTTTTGCTTCATTGAGTGGATCATCTGTTGATACACAACCTTGTGGGATAAATGTGGCAAGATTGTATTTAATATCTCCAAATGTCTCTTGCATTTTTTTGAAAAGAGTGTTTAGCTGAATAACAATATTTTTTCCATCACCTGTAACAGTTGTTTTAAACTCATGTGTAAAATCTCCACTATAAGCTTTTGTAATTCCCTCTTGCATATTTGAGAAGAGTTTCATATAGGGTGTCACATAATAGTTAATAAGAATAAGTACAATCATAATAAAGAAAATATTAAGAGCGAGAATTTTGAGAATAGTAATAAGTCCTGTACTCCTCATATCTGTAATATTAAACTCCATACTTACTGCACCAAGTGTATCTCCAAGTTTAACATTATGACAGGCTAGACAATTGGCACTAGATCCATTTGTTGTTGCTATATAGGGAATAGTTACACGAAGAATGATGTTATCAGTATGTTCATTTATCTTGGTAATCATTTTTCCAGATTTTAGAACTTCTTGATCTATTACATCTCGAACAGTTTCACTATTGAGTCCTTCACCATATTGGTTTACCACTTTTTGAGAACGGACTAACCATAAAGATGCAACTTTGTCATTGTTATTTGATATTTGGTCAAGAAAGTATTGGCGTTTATCCATAATGCCATTTACCATGTGAGCAGTAAGACCATCTTTTACAATAGCTGCAGTCATTGTAGCTTTTTCAGTAGCACTTTTGATACTGTAATCTCTAAAATTTAGAGACACATTTATAATTGTAGCACCACCTAGTGCGAGTAACATGAGTGCTACGATAAAAAGAAGCTTAGATTTTGATGTCATTGAAATTCACTTTAAATAATTTTGTCTCTCAATGATAACTAAATAAATATAAATTTAAAGTGAAATATTAACTAAATTTATAACTATTCTACGGTTACACTTTTAGCAAGATTACGAGGCATATCAACATCATTTCCTAAACGTACAGAAATTTCAAGAGAGAGTACCTGTAAAACAACCATCATTTCAAAAAATTCTAGCATATAATCTTTACACTCATTAATAGCGATAAAATCATCAGCCTTATCAAAAGGAACTGCCGAAATAGCACAAATAGTACTATCTCTTGCACTGAGTTCTTCTACATTTGATTTTGCTTTTTCATATAAAAGATGCTGTGGGAGTAGGGCAATAGTAAAGAGTTCAGGGTCAGCTAGTGCGATAGGACCATGTTTCATCTCTCCACTAGGATAACCCTCAGCATGAAGATAAGAGATCTCTTTGAGTTTCAGAGCACCCTCTAAAGCAAGGGGATAAAAAACATCTCGACCTATAAAGAAAAAACCGTGACCATGTAAATAGCGTTTGGATAGGCGTTTGATTTTTTCATGCATATCGTCACTTACTTTTACACTCGATGGGATAGCACGGATAAGTGCTATCTGTCTTGCAATCTCCTCTTGAGGAAGCCCTTTACGAAGACGAGCAAGGTAGAGGCTCATTATCCAAAAAACAGTTACCTGTGTAGCAAAAGCTTTAGTAGATGCCACACCTTTTTCAACTCCAGCACGAGTTAAGATAGAGGCATCAGCAAGACGAACCATAGAAGAGTTATCTACATTACAGATAACAAGAGTTTTAAGACCTGCTGCTTTTGCCATCTTAAGTGTTTCAAGTGTATCAGCAGTTTCACCACTTTGAGAAATTACTACAAAAAGAGTATCTTTAGTCATAATCGGCTCACGGTATCTAAACTCTGAAGCCACTTCAATACTTGTTTTTATCTTAGCATGGCGTTCAAAAAGGTAAGTAGCTGTAAGTGCAGAGTGATAAGAAGTCCCACAAGCACACAGTTTTATCTCATTTATACCATCAAAGAGAGAGGAATCTATCTCATCAAAATGGACTTCATTATCGCAAAGACGACCGAGAAGTGTATCTCCAATTACAGTTGATTGTTCATAAATCTCTTTTTCCATAAAAAATCTATATCCATCTTTTTGAGCAGAGAGTTTGTTTGTCGAGAGTTTTTGAAAGATTGGCTCTTTTTGAATGCCATTGAGATCAAAGATAGCAAGTTCACTAGGCGAAACATAACCATAATCACCATCTTCAAAGTAGTTTACATCAGAACAGTGACCAATAAGAGGAGTGTCAGAAGATGCAAAGTATTTCTCATTTTCTTCATTGATACCAACAAGCATAGGAGAACCATTTTTAGCAAAAAAGATAGACTCCTCTTCCCTTTTAGTTACAAGTAAAATAGCATAAGCACCTTGTAATTCACCTATAGTCTTTTTAAAAGCACTAAAGGCTGAGTCTGAATTTTTTAAGTTCTTTTCAAACTGATGAACAATAACTTCTGTATCTGTTTGACTTAAAAAAGTTACACCACTCTCAATAAGCTCTTTTTTTAACTCAGCATAGTTCTCAATGATACCGTTATGAACAACATAAGATTCACTTCCTATATGTGGGTGTGCATTGAGTTCTGTAGGTTTTCCATGAGTCGCCCATCTTGTGTGACCGATACCGATAGAAAATTTATCAGTTATAAAATCTTTTGTTTTTTCTTCAAGATTTACGAGTTTACCTATAGCTTTGAAACTATCAAACTTACCATCTTGTAAAACAGCAATCCCTGCTGAATCATAACCACGGTACTCAAGCTCTTTAAGCCCACCAAGTAGAATCTCTTTAGAATTTTTCTTCCCTACATAACCAACTATTCCGCACATAAAAGTTCCTTATTTTGTTAACATATCATAGATGTTTTCAGCATTATTACATATATTGTTTTGTTTATCCATTAAAAAGCTATCTCGTACCTTATATTTTGAAGAGTGTATCTTTGCCGTAACTATATTTATCTTTAACTCTTCAAAGCAGTTCATCACATAGGCGAGAAGCCCTTGTTGATTTTTTGTATGGATAAGCACTTCAGCATGAGTCATAGAGTGCTCACAATCCATAGTGATTTCCTCTTTTTTTATCTCAATATCTTTAAGTTTTATCACTCTATCCATATCAAACGCCATATCTATTTTTTCTTGTACCTCTATGAGTTCATTACCTTTAATATTTTGAATAAACTCAATTTTAAAATACTTAATCCCATCAAAGAGTGTAAATATCTCCATACAAGCCACACTCAGGTGAGAGAGAGAAGCGAGTAGATACCCTAGGTTAAGAGGGATTCTTCTATATATCTCAATAGTTAAAGATTTTTCACAATATGTAGTAAAACTATACTCCTCTGTCTCTTTAGCTTTTTTTGCAATCTCTAAAATATTTTGTGCTGAGTGTTTAAAAAAGAAGAGATTTGATTCTATTGTAAGAATTTTTTTCTGCATAGTTCTTGGAAGAGCAGTAAAAGCTTCAAGGTTTTTCACTCGTTTTTCAATGATTAGACGTTTTTTTGCATCTGTAATTCTGTCGCTGTTTTGTACAACTTCTAAGGCACTTTGATAAAGATCGTAAAGAAGTTTAGAGTTAAAAGAGTTGTAAGTGTCTCCTCCTACTCCATTTATATCTGCATATGTAAGGATATAAAGTAGATTAAGGTTTTTTAAATCTTCAATTTTTGACATAAATCTATAGAGTGTTTTTTCATTATGTATATTCTCTTTAAATGCCACATCACTCATAAGTATATGATTTTTGATTAAAATAACAGCACGGTTAATAGCACTCTCTTTAAAGTGTAACTCTTTAGCAAATGGAACTATAAGTTTAGCTCCAACTTCTGCATGATCTTGTCTACGACCCTTACCTGTGTCATGAAATAAAACGACAATTTTAATAAGAAGTTTCTCTTCAAAATTGAGTTCATCATAGAGTTTATGAATAAATGGCTCTTTTATATTTTCAAGTGCTCGAACAGACTCAATAGAGTGCAGATCTACAGGATAGTGGTGATATCCGTCAAATTGTGGAAGATGAAGTACTTTTCTAAAGTTTGAAAAAAGTTCATGTAAGATACCTGCATCATAGAAAAGTCTCAAGATTGAGTGAGTATGTTTTCTCTCTAAAATCTGTTTTAAAAGTGAGTGAGTCTTTTTATCAAGTGGATGTTTGATGTTGATGTAGGTAAATTGGCTTAAAACACCCGCATCAAATTTATAGGGCTTATCTTCTAAGGAGACTAAGAGTTCTAGGAGTCTGTTTATACTTTTTATCTTTTGATTGTAGGATATATATATGCGACCATTGAACTCATAAAGACCTTTTTGAAGTCTGTTCTCTCTTAGAATTTTAATCATATTTTTATCATATATGTAAGGACGAATCATTTTCTTTGTAAAAATTCTAGTAAAATTATCTATGCGCCATCCAGCAGCTAAAACACGAGAAGCAAGTTTCTTCTGATCGTTTATGCCCAACATAGCAGCAACATCAGGGATATACTCTAAACTTAATGTATCTACCTGCTTTTTGGTTATAAGATGAAGTGCACTTCTTACCCTATAAAGTAGTTCTATAGCTATACGATACTCTTTGTAGGACTCCTCTTTAAAAAGTGTTCCAGAGAGTTCTTTAAGTGAGTCAACTCCATAGATAGTATGTGCAATCCAGTAGAGAAGTTGAGTGTCACGAAGTCCTCCTACACTCTCTTTGATATTTGGTTGCATAGATAAAAGGTACTTTTTACGTCTTGCTTTTGCCTCTTGAACCTTAGCAAGAATAAAAGTTTTTTGGTCATAAAGTCGGATTCTGTTTAACTCTCTTTGAGTCGCTTGCCAAACAAAGTTTGAACCGATGATAAAACGAGACTCCATAAGGGAAGTTCGTATTGTTAAGTCCTCATTGGCTGCTCGAAAGAGATCTCCTGTCTCATGAACACGATGCCCAAGTTTCAGTCCAGAGTCCATAGCGAGATAAAAAAGTTTTTCTATAATGAGTGTAGTATTAAAACCCTCCACATCCTCATAAACTATAAGTAGGTCGATGTCACTATGCACACAGAGCTGTTCTCGACCATAACTTCCAAGTGCAACGATAGCGATAGGAATAGAGTTACGCATAGGAATATAATCCCCAAAGAGACGTCGCAACATGGTCTTATACATCAATGACATAATGCTATCGAGTTTTCGAGTATGTTTTACAAGAAAATCTTTTCCTTGCGAACTCTCAAAAAGATGAGGCAGGGACTCTTTATACTCTTTTATATGTGCCTTAAAAAGCTTCGATAGCTCAAAGTCTGAACCATTTTTTTCTATAACATTTTCTATCTCTAGTAGTAAATTCATATATATGCTTCTCTTAAAATATTTTAATTCATAATAGTATACTTATTTAAATCACGATATAATCTTACAAAATAAAATTTATTGGGGAAATTTAAATGACAATTACAAAAAGTGTAACATTTATAGCAAAAGAGGGAGATGAAGAGAAGATGAAAGAGCTACTCTCTGCTATGGTAGTTCCAAGTAAGGCAGAAAAAGGGTGTCTGTTTTATGAGATATTTCAATATGAAAATGATAGAAAAAGATTTATGGCAGTTGAAACTTGGGAAAATGAAGCAGCACTTGATGGTCATAAAGCATCAGCACACTATGCAGTTTACAAGTCATCATATGAACCATTTTGTGATGACAAATACTCTGATGAACTTGAAGTACTAGGATAAAGAATGAAAAATTTATGGAATGCTAAAAAAGCGGCAGCATGCAAGAGTGATTTAGATTTAAGAGTTTACACTTCAAACCTTTTAGGAAAAAGTGATGAGCTTGTACTTCATGGTGGAGGAAATACTTCTGTAAAAACTGTAGTTGATGGGGAAGAAGCACTCCTCGTTAAGGGAAGTGGTTGGGATTTAGTAAGCATAGAAGCAGAAGGTTTTGCTCCTGTGAAACTCTCTGCTCTTTTAGAGATGGCGAAACTACCTGAGTTAAGTGATAGCGATATGGTAAGTAGGCAAAAAGATGCTATGCTTGATAAGTCAGCACCAAACCCATCAGTAGAGGCGATTTTACATGCACTTATACCTTTTAAGTTTGTAGATCATACACATGCTGATGCTATTGTAACTATTTCAAATAGTGAAAATGGTATCAGTGACATCAAAAAAGTTTTTCCTAAATTTTTGATTGTTGATTATGTTATGCCTGGATTTCTTTTAGCAAAAAAGATTTATGAGATGACAAAAGATTTAGATTGGTCAACTGTTGAAGGGATTATCTTACATAATCATGGGATATTTACTTTTGATGATACGGCTCGTGACTCTTATGAGAAGATGATCGATGCAGTCTCTCAGGCAGAAGTCTTTTTAGCTCAAAATGCAGCACTTCAGATAGCACATAATTATGCACATAGTGAGTGTGATATTCAAAAAATAGTAAGAGTATTTTCTGCTGCTAAAGGCTATGATGTCTCTATAAATATCAACCAAACGCCACTTGCGAACTACTATGCTTCACAAGATAACCTCAAAGAGTTTGCTTCTCGTGGTGTTTTAACTCCTGAGCATATTATCCGCACAAAAAGAGTTCCTCTTGTGATGGAAGATACAAATTTAGAAGAGGGTGTTGCTAACTACATGAAAGAGTATGCTGCATACTTCAAAAAGTTTGCTAAAGATGAAGAGATGCTTAACAGAGCACCAAACTATATGGTCATTAAAAATCTAGCTGTTATTAGTTTTGGTAAAACTCCAAAAGAAGCAGCAATAGTCAATGACATAGTAGAGCATACAATGAAAGCAGTTTTAAGAGCTGATAAACTAGGTGGTTATAAAAGCATCAGTTTAGAAGATAGCTTTGCGATGGAGTACTGGGAACTAGAACAAGCTAAACTAAAGAAATAGTCTACACTCCAGGGGATGGGACTTCAGTCCCATTAAATAGGTGAGACTAAAGTCTCACTCCCAAACTTCGGGGCTGGAACTTAAGCCCTCAAGTTATGTCAGACCCTCTCTTAGGGGCTGGGACTTCAGTCCCATAAATAAACCATTAAAATACTACATAAAATGAGATACAGATGAATCAAAACAAATACCTACTAGCAATAGACGCAGGAACAGGAAGCATAAGAGCAGTTCTCTTTGATACAAAAGGGAATCAACTCTCCGTAAGTCAATCAGAGTGGACTCACTTAGAAGAGGAGGGTGTCCCTAACTCTATGAGTTTTGATTTTGATGCTAACTGGCGTTTAGTTTGTGAGGCTATAAAAGAGGCTATCTCTCTGTCAGGTGTAGATGCAGAAGATATTTTGGCACTCTCAGCTACAAGTATGCGAGAGGGTATAGTTCTTTATGACTCAGAGGGAAAAGAGCTTTGGGCTGTGGCAAATGTTGATGCTAGAGCTGCTCAAGAGGTGAAGTTTTTAAAAGAGAACTTCGATGAAATAGAGGAGGAGTTTTACCAAAAGAGTGGACAGACTTTTGCTCTTGGTGCTTTGCCTCGAATCCTTTGGTTAAAAAACAATAGACCTGAACTTTATGAGAAAGTAGCAAATATCTCTATGATAGGAGACTGGATACTAGCTCGTCTGAGTGGAGTGATAGCGACTGACCCCAGTAATGGTGGAACTACAGGTATATTTTCACTCTTTAGACGCCAATGGGATAGTGAAATGGCTAGTAGAGTGGGTATCAAAGATGATATTTTTCCTCCTGTTTTAGAGGTTGGTACACTTATGGGAATGGTGACTCAAGAGGCTTCAAACGCTACTTCACTTTCAACTAAAACAAAAGTGGTGATGGGTGGTGGAGATGTGCAACTCGGTTCTGCTGGACTCGGTGTTGTTAAGGCTGGTCAAGTCGCTGTTTTAGGTGGCTCTTTTTGGCAACAGGTTGTAAATATAAGCTCTCAAACACCACCACCAAAAGATATGGCTATCCGTGTAAACCCTCATGTTATAGATGGACTCTCACAAGCTGAGGGGATTACATTTTTTAGTGGGCTTGTTATGCGATGGTTTCGTGATGCTTTTTGCGATATGGAAAAAGTTGAAGCTAAGGAGCAGGGTAGAGATGTCTATGAAGTTTTAGAGAGTAAGGCACAGAAAGTTCCAGTTGGCTCTTATGGCATTATGCCGATTTTTTCAGATAGCATGAAGTATGGAAAGTGGTACCATGCAGCCCCATCATTTCTCAATCTCAACATAGATAGTACTCTATGTAATCGTGCAAGTATGTTTAGGAGTTTAGAGGAAAATGCAGCGATAGTCTCTAGCATAAATCTTGAAAATATTAAAAAGTTTTCTGGTGTAGAGATAGAGGAAATAGTCTTTGCAGGTGGAGCTTCTAAAGGTGCTTTATGGTCTCAAATACTTGCAGATGTGACAGGGTATAGAGTGAAAATTCCAAAAGTAATAGAAGCTACTGCATTAGGAGCTGCTATGGCAGCTGGAGTTGGTGCTGGCGTTTATGAGAGTTTAGCCTCTGCTTCACACGAGTTAGTTACATGGGAGAAAACTTATGAACCAAATATGCAAAATAAGAAAATATATGATGAGTTAAAAGTGAAGTGGCAGAGAGCTTATGAGCTTCAGTTAAGCTTAGTTGATGAAAATATAACAACAAGTATGTGGAAAGCTCCTGGAGTTTTGATATAATTCGTTTTAGTAAAATAAGGTAATAATTAATGAACAATAGAATAACTTTTGATGAAGCAGTAGCTCTTTACGATATGGACTTTTTTGAGCTAGGTGATTTAGCTGATGCTAAACGCCAAGAACTTCATGGTAAAAAAACATACTTTAATATAAACCGTCATATAAATCCTACAAATGTCTGTGCAGATGTTTGTCTCTTTTGTGCTTACTCAGCGACAAGAAAGAATCCGAACCAATACACAATGACTCATGAAGAGATACTGAAAATAGTAGAAGAGATAGATAAAAACGGTGCTAAAGAGGTGCATATCGTCTCAGCTCATAACCCTAATGTTACACTTGATTGGTACTTAGGAATCTTTAAAAAGATTAAGACTCAGTATCCTCATCTTCATGTAAAAGCTCTGACTGCTGCTGAGGTTGATTTCCTCTCTCGTCATCACGGTATAAGCTATGATGAGGTTTTAGACCTGATGGTAGAAAATGGTGTTGACTCTATGCCTGGTGGTGGTGCTGAAATCTTCGATGAGAAAGTAAGAGATAAAATCTGTAAGGGAAAAGTAACTTCCGACCAGTGGTTTGAGATACACCGTAAATGGCATGAACGGGGTAAAAAGTCAAATGTTACTATGCTTTTTGGTCATATAGAGTCCCGTGAAAACCGTATAGACCATATGATGCGTATTCGTGACCTTCAAGATATCACGGGTGGGTTTAACTGTTTTATCCCTCTTGTTTATCAAGCTGAAAACAACTACCTAAAGATAAAAGAGCTAATCACAGCAAATGAGATACTCAAAACTATGGCAGTTGCACGTTTAGTTCTTGATAATGTAGCAAACTTAAAAGCATACTGGGTGACTTCAACTGTAAATCTTGCCTTAGTAGCTCAGGAGTTTGGTGCAAATGACCTTGATGGAACTATCCAAAAAGAGTCTATCAATGCAGCAGCAGGGGCTAAAAGTGCAAATGGTGTTGTGCTTGAAGAGTTTACAGGACTTATAAGAAATAGTGGTTTTATCCCAGTTGAGCGTGATAGTCTCTACAATGAAATAAAAGTACACTAACCCCACTATGAACATAACGGTTGTTATCCCTACATATAATCGTTATGATTTTTTAAAACGAGCCATTGTTTCCGTTATCTCTCAAACTTATAAGGTGAAAGAGATAGTAGTTGTGGATGATGGCTCTAGTGATAGTACTTCTCAAATTCTTCAAGATTTTCCTAATATAAAGTATATTTTTCAAAAAAACTCTGGTGTTTCAAGTGCTAGAAATTTAGGTATCAAAAATGCCTCTCATGAATGGATAGCCTTTTTAGACTCTGATGATGAGTGGTATGAGAGTAAACTAGAAGAGCAGGTTGTATTTCATAAGGCTCAGAGTGATGTTTTGATGAGCTATACAGATGAGGAGTGGATAAGAGATGGTGTAAGTGTAAAGATACCTAAGAAGTTCCGAAAAATAGGATTAAATCCCTTTAATGAAAATCTCTCTTTTTGTAACATAGCTCCATCATCGGCATTGATACATAAAACTCTATTTAAAAGTGTTGGAGTCTTTGATGAGAGCTTGGATGTGTGTGAAGATTATGATTTATGGCTGAGAATAGCACTTCATTATAAAATAGCCTTAGTCGATAAAAAACTTATAAAAAAATATGCAGGACATAAAGACCAACTCAGTTTTAAACACTGGGGAATGGATAGATTTAGAGTAATAACATTAGAAAAGTTACTTGAGAAGAGTAAAAATATAGAGAGTTCTAAACATCAACTGATTGAAAAAGAGCTTTTAAAAAAATATAGCTTACTCCTCAAAGGTGCTATAAAACATGACAAAATAGAAGATATAAAAATTTACGAGGAAAAAGTAGCTAAATTTAGATTAGTTTAATTTTTAACTGCTATAATTCTTTTCACATTCCGGATTAGCTCAGCGGTAGAGTAGGTGACTGTTAATCACTTGGTCACTGGTTCGAATCCAGTATCCGGAGCCACACTTCTTTAAACCCCTAAAATACGATGTTTCAGAACTTTAAAAATCTATATTTTTACATTAAACATCAATTCTAATATCAAGTACAATCTCTATACAAACCAGCTAACTTTCTACTTATTTCAGCAATAAAATCAGTTATTAAATGTAATGTAACAGTTATTATTTTTATAATTAAAAACAAAATATATTAAAAGTACACATTTAGTACATACTCTTACTATATACTTCTGTCATCAGGAGAATAAATGAAAAATATTAACAGGTGTTGCATCTACTGCATTAATCTTAACTATGGCAGGGTGTTCAGGTGATTCACTTGAAGATAAAGCAGTATCTGTATGTAAGGTATTTGAAAATAATGACTATAAAGCTAAATTAGGTCTATACAATTCAAAAAGTAGAGTATTAAAATCATATAATGCAATCATAAAAAGTAAATATGATGGTGATGTGGATGCTTGGGCAGAAGCAAAGAAGCAAAGAAGCAAAAAGATATTAAAAAAGGAAAAGAACCTAAAGCGGATGATTTTGATTGTACTGTTGTAAAGGTCGAAGGAATAAAGGGAGAGTCTAAACAAAAAATTATAATTAAGAAAATGTTTGGAGAAGAGAACCATGAAATCAAACTTCAAAGAGTTGATGGAAAATGGTATTTATAATTATAAATATAGTTGTTAAATAAAAATAAAATAAAAAATTAAGGAAAACAGATGTCACAAATAAAATTCGTTACAGAACCACAAATTACTTCAGGTAATTTAAAAAATGGAGATTCTCTTTATGGAGATATTGAAGAAAAAATTACAGCATTAGTTACTGATGGTTGGGAAGTTATTGGGAATGGCCCTGAGAGAAGTGTTCTAATCCATAAAGGGTTTGTAATTGAGTTATTAAGAAAAATACCTATTATAAATATAGTTATAAATTTCTTTTTTCCATTAGATTTACAACATGTAATTAGTGTAATTTTGAAAAAATAGTTTACTATGTTTGAATTTATACTGTTTATAATTTGGAGTTTACAAGCTTTCTTTTTTGGAAAAATTGCGAGTGAAAGAGGTTCAAGTTTTAAAGTTTGGTTTAGTATATGTTTTTTACTAGGACCAATTGCTTGGTTTATGATGTATGTTGTAATACCACCCGAGAGAAAAAAGTATCAATAAATTTTAGAGTTTAATCTACTTAGGTAGATTAAACTTCTGAGTAATCATCTCACCATCTTCATTAAAAAAGAGATAGTAAAGCATATCTTTTTTGACACTCAGTCCAGCTAAATATCGTAGTGATAAGTTTGCTTGTAGTGATGCGATGTGCATGACTATAGGGGCTGCTATGCCTGCTGGTGTTTTTTTCACAATCTTAAAAGCATCATTAAATGAAGACTCTTCTATGAAACAGACCTGACCATGAAAGGCCTCTACACTTCCATATACCCAAGGCTTTCCTACCTCTTTTGCATAGGTGTTGATGTCTCCACGAGTGGGAAGATTATCAGTAGCATCTATAATGAGATCAACATCAATGTTTTTTAAACTCCACTCCTTAAAGTCACAGTTATGGGGATAGGCTTTTGTGTAGGGACATCTCTCTTCTATAAGATTGGCGTTTAAGATAGCCTTGTTTTTCCCCTCATCACCAAGTTTAAATGCGATTTGACGATGGATATTGTGAAGACTTACTTCATCAAAATCTATCATATGAATTTCACCGATACCACTAGCCCCAAGAGCAAACGCCAGAGATGAACCTAAACCACCTGAGCCGATAATGGCTATCTTTTTAGTTTGGAGTAGCGTTTGAGTCTCTTCACCCCAAAGTTGTACCTGTCTGTGAAAGTATTGCATCATAATTGACTCCTTCTGTTGATAGCCTCTTTAAAGCCCCAAGCTCTTCTAGCTTGAACTACATCTGTATGACTCATATCTACTATGAGAAGCTCTTCTTTGTTTCCTAAGTGCTCTAAAATTTCACCATTTGGTGAGACTAGAAGAGAGTCTCCATAAAAATTCCATGTTACTTCTTTATCTTCATAACTTCCGATTCTATTTGCACGAAGCATATAACAGTTGTGAGTAAAAGCACGACTACAAAGAAGAGCTTTCCATCTTTCGTAAGAGTCGAATGTTGAAACGCTAGGCACTAAGATACAGTCAATATTTTTAGAATCAAGTTGTGAAAATATGGCATCAAAATGAAGCTCAAAACCACTTACAACGGCAAACTTAAAACCATCTACTTTAAAGACCATAGGAGATTGGACTTCACTAATGGCATTTGAAAAAAACTTCTCTTCATTCCAGTGTGTGTAGTTGATAAGAAGTTGCTGTTGGTAGTAGGAAGTAGAAGAGGGTGAGAACTTAGCTATAGTTTTAAAAAGCTCTTTTTTCTTCTCTATGATAAGTGGTGCAATGATAGTCATTTTATATGTTTTAGCAAGCTCTTTTAAGACTTTTATCTGATGAGCTGCTTGCTCTTTTATCATACTAAAAGACATACTCTGAAGCTCTTTAAAAAAAGGGTTTAAGATATACTCTCCAAGAACAAGAACCTTTACACCTTTTTTATGAGCTATTCGGATGTAGTTATAAAGTTTTGTAGAACTCATCCCTTGCGAAGTGAGTTGCAGTACAGCAGCTCTCATCTATGAAGCTTTAATCTCTTGAATTTTGATAGTAGCATCCTCAAGAATCTTCTGTGCCTCTGTTAACTCTTTCATACCACTCTCATATGCTTTAACACTATTTTCTAGTGTTATCTCTGGACTCATAAGTGTCTCTAAAATCTTTTTTGCATTATCGAGTTTGTTTTCAAAATCTTCTGTTTTTTTAGCCATTGAGTGCATCCTTTACATATCTGTCAAATTTTTCTAACTCTACGAGAAAAGCATCATGCCCGTAGTCACTATCTATATCTATGTAGCGATAGTTTTTCTTTTTAATAGTTTCAAGTTCATCTGCTATCTCTTTCATCTCAAAGTTTTTAAAAAGCAAATCATTTTTAAAACTGATGAGATGAAGTTCGGCACTTATGCGTTTAAGAGCTTCACCTAAAGAGTCAAATCCACGAGAAATATCATAAATATTGATAGCTTTTGTGATGTAGAGATAGGCTAGGGGGTCAAACCATTTTGTGAAGTTATAGCCGTTATACTCTAAGTATGACTCTACTTGAAACTTTCCAAAAAGCTCATAGAGTCCATCTGTAAGCTTATACTCTCGTCCAAATTTCTCTCGCATAGACTCATGTGATAAGAAACTGATATGCCCAGCCATACGACCCACAGCCATTCCTGAAAGACCTTTTTGAGCGATAACCTTGGGGTCGTAGTAACCCTGCTTAAAGTCTGGATCTTTGAGTATAGACTCTTGTGCTACCTTGTTAAAAGCTATAGCCCATGGTTGTGTTGCATGTGTCGTAGCTAAGGCGATGATTTTGTTTGCGAAGTTTGGATAGTGTATGGCAAACTGTAAAGCTTGCATACCACCCATACTTCCCCCAACAATGGCTTCAACACGGTGAATATCTAAACGGTCAAAGAGTATGCGTTGTGCTTTTACCATATCTTTTATGCTGACGACTGGAAACTTGTAACGATAGGGTTCATGGTGAGGGTATTGAGGGCTCATTGGTCCTGTTGAACCAAAACAAGAGCCTATAACATTGGAGCAGATTACAAAGTACTTGTCTGTGTCTATGGCTTTACCCGAACCGATAAAACCATCCCACCAACCAGCCTTGCTCTCATCTTCATAAACGCCAGCTGCATGGTGTGAACCAGTAAGTGCATGACAAACTACAACCACATTACTTTTGTCATCATTTAGAGTCCCATATGTCTCATAAGTGATGTCGTAAGGTTCTAAGATACGACCACTCTCTAGGTAGAGAGGGTTAGTAAAATGTTCGGTATGTGTTTGTAGGTTTAAAGACAAGTTTATAAGCTCCGTAAAATAATAGTGCTATTTTATCGAAATTCGCTTAACTAAGCTTCAAGTGCTTGTTTTATATCTGCAATAAGGTCACTACTAGACTCTAGTCCAGCAGAAATTCTAATAAGTCCAGCAGGTACACCACAGGCAACTAACTCCTCTTGTGAGAGCTGTTGGTGAGTTGTTGAAGCTGGGTGTGTGATGATAGATTTTGAGTCACCTATATTTACAACTAAAGAGTATAACTCTGTAGCATTTACAATCTTTGTCGCCTCTTCTATGCTTGATACTTCAAAACTTAAAAGTCCACTACATAATCCATCTTGAAAATACTTTTGAGCATTTTTATAGTTTGAGTTACTTTTGAGCCCTGGGTAGTTTACCTTAGAGACTTTTGGATGAGACTCCAAAAACTCTGCTAATGCTAAGGCATTTTTAGAGTGCTCTTTCATACGAAGAGAGAGATGCTCTAAACCTTGAATAAACAACCATGAGTTAAATGGTGAACTCACTGCTCCAATATCACGAAGAAGAGAGAGACGAGTACGAAGAGTAAACGCTGGAAGTCCAACATCTACATAAACTAAGCCGTGATAAGAGGCATCAGGTTCGTTAAACTGAGGATAACGAGGGTTATTTTTGAGTTTCTCACCTAAGCCTTTACGTTCCACTAAAATTCCACCGATAGCGAGACCTTGACCTGTAGTATATTTTGAGGCACTATGAACTGTAACATCTGCATCATACTCAAAAGGGCGACATAAAACAGGTGTAGCTACCGTGTTGTCAACTACCGTTAAAATTCCATGTCTATTTGCAATAGCCGTTATAGCTTCGATGTCAGCCACATCAATACTAGGATTTGTGAGTGACTCAAAAAAGATTACCTTTGTTTTATCATCTATAAGAGCTTCAATCTCAGAAGGATTTTGAACATCAAAAAAGCGAGACTCTATTCCAAAACGCTTAAAAGTGTGAGCTGTTTGCGTTAAACTTCCACCATAAAGCTGTTTTGCACAGATTATGTTATCTCCCGCTTCAGCAGAGTTTGCGATAGCAAAAAAGATAGCACTCATCCCACTACTTGTAGCGATAGCTGCCTCTCCACCCTCCATCTCTGCAAAACGTTTTTCAAAAACATCTGTAGTTGGGTTGTTAAGACGTGTGTATATATTTCCTAACTCTTTGAGTGCAAAAAGATTTGCTGCATGTTCAACATCACGAAATTCGTAAGCAGTAGTCATGTAAATTGGGACTGCCATTGTTGATTGAGTGTCTTTTTCGTATCCTGCATGGAGTGCTGTTGTTTGTAAATCCATCTTAAATCCTTATCTATTTAATGTTTCATCTTTAAGTTTTTCTAAAAATTCTAGTATATTCTCTTGATATGAGTGTGTATCTTCATCATGTGTTAAAAGTAAAAGAGGTTTTAATGCTTTTATATCAATTTTTGTTGCATAACGAGGAACTATTTTAAGCTCTTTTTGAATATTGTTTACAAGTAAGTCTATATCCAAACTGTTATCATCTTTTACTTTCTGTACTATCTCTTTTGTTGAGAGCATTAGAAGATTTGCTCTATCTTCATCTCCATCATAAATATGCATTCCAATATCTTTAACAACAATAAAGTTCTCAACTGATGCCTTAGGATTTGCAGCTATAACTAGTGCAAAAATTTTAGCACGAAACTCCAACGAACCGTGATGATGAACAAAAAATTCACGAAAAGCACTAAAAAAGTGATGTTTTATCCTAAACCAAAGATTCATATCTATTCCTTATAGAGTATTATACATAAAAGATTATAGAAAAATGGTATAATCACATCAAGATTAACAGAGGAATATTTATGGGTAGAGCATTTGAGTATAGAAAAGCGTCAAAATTAAAAAGATGGGGAGCGATGTCAAAGCTTTTTCCAAAACTTGGAAAGATGATTACTTTGGCAGCCAAAGAGGGTGGAATGGATCCTGATTCTAACTCTAAACTAAGAACAGCTATTATCAATGCAAAAGCTGAAAATATGCCAAAAGATAACATTGATGCTGCGATAAAACGTGCAAGTGCAAAAGATACAGCTAGTATGTTAGAGGTAAACTTTGAGGGTAAGGCTGCACATGGTGTTCTTATATTCATTGAGACTATGACGGACAATAACACTCGAACAGTTGCTAATGTAAAAAATATCTTAGTAAAAAATGGTGCAGAGATGTTAAACAAAGGTTCATTGGACTTTATGTTTTCACGTAAAGCACTTTTTGAGTTTGCACTCAAAGATGATATGGATTTGGAAGAGTTAGAGTTAGAGCTTATTGATGCTGGTCTTGAAGAGATTGAAGCTGAAGATGGTATCTGTCTTGTAACAACAGACTTTACAAGTTTTGGTACTTTGAATGAAGCATTAGAAAATATGGGTATTGAGATAACGAAAGCAACATTAGAAAGAATCGCAAATACTCCAGTCTCTATTACAGAAGAAGAACAAGTAGAGATAGATAAAATTTTAGAAAAGCTTGAAGATGACGAGGATGTTCAAAAAATATTTACAAATCTTGCATAATTTATGCAGTTTTTAAAAGAACATATAACTAACACTTTAGAGGTGAAGCAATCAAAATTTATTGCTCACCTTCTCCCTTATGATAAATACCAAATAACTCTTAACGAACTTAAAGAACAACACCCTAAAGCAAGACATTTCGTAACAGCTTTTAGATATCTAAATGAGTATGAACAAATTGTAGAACACTCTAGTGATGATGGTGAGCCAAAGGGAACAAGTGGAAAACCATCATTGATGGTTCTTCAAGGTCAAAATCTTATAAATAGTGCTGTTATTATAGTTCGCTATTTTGGTGGGACTAAGTTAGGAACTGGTGGATTAGTAAGAGCTTATAGTGATGCAGTTAACTTAGTTGTAGATATGAGTGAACTTTTTGAGTATAAAAAAGAGATATATCAAAGTATAGAGATAGAGTATAGTGATGTTCGTTTTATAGATTATGAGTGTGATGCTTTTGATGTTGTTGTATTAGAAAAAGTGTTTGATAGTAAAGTGATTTATAAGATTAAATCAGATGAAAAGAGTATGAGTGATTTTTTAGAGAAGGTGTCAAGAGTTGTAAAAACTCTTTAACCTCTTCCTTGAACGGCATTTCCCATATCCCACATTGGTAAGAAAATTCCTAGTGCAAGTAAAATAACCATAGCTGCAATTATAAAAAGCATAATAGGCTCAATAGCTTCACTTAAACCGTCAATAATAGCATCAAAACGCATTTTATAATACTCAGCTACTTTTTCAATCATAGCATCAAGAGTACCACTATCTTCTCCTGCTCGAACCATTTGAATAATCATATTTTCAAAAAGTTCCGTCTCTTGTAAACCTTTGTTAAGAGTACCCCCCTTTTCAACAGTAAAGCGTACAGATTGTAGTTTCGCTTTTAAAGGGAGATTGTCTATCATCTCAATAGTAGTATCAAGGGCTTCAGCAATAGGAATACCTGCACGAACTAGCTCTGAAAAAACGAGTGTAAATCTATTTAATGTTGAAAATTTAATAATATTTTTTATAAGCATAGTTTTTAGAAGTAGTTGGTGCCAACCAAATCTAAACTCTTTGGAGTTATTTATAAAATATTTAAGTGTTGTAACTGCTGAAAAAATAGCTGCGATAACATAAAGTCCATAATGTGTTAGTAAATCAGAGAGAGTTAAAAGAATAATCGTTGGTAGTGGAAGGTTCGCACCCAACTGCGCAAATATATCTTTAAACTGAGGTACAACATAAGTAAGAAGTACACTAAACGCCACAGCCATAGCAATCATAACATTTCTAGGGTATGCCATCGCTTTTTTAAACTTAGTGATATTTGAACGAATCTCTTCAAGCATATCAGCTAGTGCATATAAAGCCTCGTCAAGATTACCTGTTTTTTCACCTAACTGTACCATAGCAATAGTAAGGTTTCCTAACTCGTAACGGAAAAATTCCATCGCAGCTGAAAAAGAGTGACCTGCATTTATATCATCAGCTAGTTTTGAAAAAACCTTTTGTAAAGACTCATCATCTGTTGCACTTGCAATTTCATGTAATGAGTCATTGATTGAGATACCAGCATTAGTCATTACGGCTAACTGTCTTATTGAGGCAATAAGTGAATCTTGTTTTATTTTTTTCTTTTTAAAGTTTTTAAGTAGATCTTCTTTAAATCTTTTAAATTGATTTTCTAAAGGCTCTTTTGATTCAACTACTTTAATAATAATGCCACTAAACTTTAGTTTAGCCATACTTTTTGCTTCATTTTTATCTTCTGCATAAAAGCCAATTTCTGTTTTCTTACCTTTAGTTAAGACAGTTGCTATAAAGTACATCATCCTTTTGATACCTTCAGTACTTCTTCTATACTTGTGACTCCATCAAGAGCTTTTTGAATACCATTTTGAAAAATATCGATAAAACCATCTTTTCTAGCTTGTTCTAACATGGCATCTTTTCCAGCACCTTTAGCAATAAGTGAAGAGAGCTCTTCTGTAATAGTTAAAACTTCACAAATCATCTCTCGTCCCATATATCCACTATCACCACACTCTTTACAGCCACTACCTTTGTAAAATCTAGCATTATCAGGTAAAAATGTTCCAAGCTCTTCAATAACTGTAGGTGAAAGTTTCTCCTCTACCTTACAGTGAAGACAGATTTTACGAACAAGTCTTTGTGCTTGGATAGCCACAAGTGCTCCAGAGATAAGATAGTGTTCTATCCCCATATCTGCCATACGAGGAATAGCTGAAATCGAGTCATTTGTATGGAGTGTCGAGATAACCATATGCCCTGTAAGTGCAGCTTTAATAGCGATTTCTAGTGTCTCTTGATCTCGAATTTCCCCAATCATAATCTTATCTGGATCTTGACGAAGGATAGAACGAAGTGCATCTGCAAAACTAAGTCCAACTTTAGCATTTACTTGAACTTGTTGAATTAGATTCATTCTATACTCAACTGGATCTTCAACTGTAATTACTTTATCTTCTACATTTCTTAACTCATTCAGTGCACCGTAGAGTGTTGTTGTTTTACCCGAACCAGTAGGACCTGTTACTAGAATAATTCCATAAGGTGATTCTAAGCCTTTGATAAGTTTTTGATAACTTACACTATCCATACCTGCATCTTCTAGTTTTACAAGTGCTTTTTCTTTATCAAGGACACGCATAACAATAGATTCTCCATAAAGAATAGGAAGAGTCGAAATACGGAAGTCATACTCTCTAGCTCCAACAGCAGTTGAGAAACGACCATCTTGTGGTTTTCTTTTTTCAGCAATATCTAGGTTAGCAAGAAGTTTTAGTCTTGATGCGAGAGGAGGGTAGATTCCTTTTTCAAAAATAAATGTTTCAACTAGTTTACCATCAATTCTTGCACGAACAACACAGTTCTTTTCAGTCGGTTCAATATGAATATCACTTCCTCGATTATTGATACAAGTTTTCAGTATAACATCAATAAGGAGCAAAATAGAAGATGCTTCTTGTTGCTCTTCAATAGATGCTATAGAGTTAAGTTCATCTTTTATCTTTTTAACCAAATCTTTTACACTATCTTTAAGTGCAATTTTATGAAGATACGAAGCTATCTGTTTTTTTGTACTTAGGGCAGTTTTTAAGATTTTTCGGGGAAATAGTCTCTGTATAGACTCCTGTGCATCAATATTTAAAGGATCATTAAATGCTACAGTAATACTCATATCATCTTGAGATAATGGAATAGCATTATATCTTTGTAGTTGTGCTAGAGGAACTTTACTCGTAAGATTATAATCCATATCTATAGAATCAAGATCAGCAAAAACTAAATCTAGTTCAGATGCTAATTTTTCTAAAACATCTTTTTCATAAATATAGTCATAATTATCAATGATTGATAGGTCATATATACCATCTCTAACTTGATGCACTATAAATCGAGTTAAGCGATCCATAGTCATAAAACCAGAAAGAGTAATATCTCTAAGGACTAAGTTTTCATCAATACCTTTAGCAAGTAGTCTATCTACTTGACCTTTCATTATTGAACCATTAGCAAGTAAGTCTGTTGTTATTCTATCCACTTTATCTCCTACCAGTAAACATGACGTTTAATAGTGATTGTATCATAATATTCTTCTATAACTATCTTATCTAATTTATAATCTCTTGACAAGTAAAGCTTGTATGTAAGCTTTGGATCAACAGGATCTTCAAAAAGATAAAATGCACGAGGTTCATGTTTTGGAAGTTTAGAGTATAAATCAAAAACACGAGAGAGTACATAGTCCGTCGATGGAAGATCAAATGATGAGAGATCATAGTTATCAACTAAGGCATGATATAGAAGTTTTTTTTGCATTAATATAACTGAAAAGTATGCAGAATTAGCACGTGCTTCTTCTGAGAATTTAAGAACTGCTGTTGGAACAGCTAATCTATCTATGTAGTCAGAGTTAAGACATGAAAAGGCATAGAGAGAGACAAACTCTTCATCTTTTTTATTTTTTTTAAAATTATCAAAACCTATTTGACAAACTTCTTCATATTTTTTATTTTGATAAAGGTTAAACATATCTCTTTTTATATCAGCATATAAGTTGAGTGAGATAAAAATTATAAGTATTATTTTCATTTGAATTTTCCTGATCTTATTTCATCTAGTAAAATTTCTGCACGACTAGAGTGTGATTGTGAAATATATTTTTGAAGAACTTGAATAGCCTTCTTCTTCTGTCCGAGTTTTACTAATGATTTTGTAAAGATAATCCAACTTACATCAATATCTTTATTGATACTATTTGTTATTAAAGCATAGTTATATGCTTCATTATAGTTTCCAATTTCATAATATTTTTTAGCAACAAAAAGACTTAATGCAGAATTTTCATTTTTTTTGAAACGCTTAATTATATCTTGAATATCATGCTGGGTATTTTGATGTTTAATACTTATCTTATGGGATTCAATATTAACATTTTTAACACTTTGCTCTTTTACAATAACTTTTTCTTTAGGAACTGTTTCAACTTTTGGAGTACTTACTGCAACATCATTAGAAGTTGGATGTTCATTAACATAATATGGTTGGACAGAATTTTGCATTTTTTTCATAAAATCTAAAGATGGAGAAAGTTTTAAGCTTTTCTCTGTACTATTTTTAACTGTAGCTTCTTTACTTATAGCTCTTTTTTGTAAAACTTTTACTTCTGATATAGAGTTGTGAATAAGAGGTTTTGGCTCTATAAAGGTCTCTTTCTCTTTTACTGTTTTTTTTACAGGAAGAGAAGTTATAGTTGTGCTTTTAGGTTCATTATCTTTAGGAGAGAGTTTTTTTGCAAAAGTGAAAGCTAATATAGCGATAACTAGAATAGAAACTACAATAACAAAATGTGGAAGATAGGATTTTATTTTATACTTGAGCCAACGACTTTCAAGTTCAATGATATTAAGCATTAATCAATCCTGTATGTATTGCAGCCATTTCAATAATTTTAGTTGATATATGATCTGTCTTTACTTTACCAAGTTGCTGATTCTGTTCATAGTATGAATAAATATCGAAAAGTGAATAGAGTAGCTTATTTGTATCTCTATAGTTTCCATTTGTTATTTTATAAATTCTATAAACAGATTTATTTGAAAACATATTTGCAGTATCAAAACAGTTTGCTTTCATAAGTTTTTTTTGAATATAAATTTTCAATTCTCCAGAAGAAGCATTTTCAAGTTCTATACTCTCCCAAATCCTTGTTTGGAAGTGCTCTTTTGCGATAAGATCTTCTTTTTCAGTTTTATGGAGTGTAATAACAAATTTTACAGTTCTTGTATCAGATAAAAGACGTATTTTTTCCATTAAATTTTCTGAATATAATTGTGCTTCATCTAGTAAAACTACAGGTATCTCATCACTTTTATTTTTTTCAACAATTTTCATAAACTGTGTAAAATTTAATTCACCAGTATATTTAAGATCAAATATATCTTGTGCAAGTGTCTTGTAAAATTCATTTTCATCTAAAATGGGAGTTTTATATAAATAAACATCTATACTTGTAGATAGGTCAATATGAAGTTTATTTAAAAACATACTTTTTCCAGTTCCAGGTTTACCATAAAGAAGTATCATCTTTAGTGGTTTTTTAATGGAATCTTTAAGTGACTGATAAATTGTTGATACACGATCAAGTTGAACATAATCTTTTGCATTAACAATATCTAAGAAAACATCTTTTGACTTTACAAAGATACTGTTGTTCATATATTACTCTTCCTCTTCTTCTATATCTTCTTTAATTAACTTTGCAGGTACTTTTAAACCAACTTTAGGAGCATTTTTTATAGTTAATGCATCTGTTTTATTTGAGTGTGAATCTGTTTCTTTCATAAGCATATCATCAGTCATACCTTCATATCCTAAATCAGCTAAAGATACATCATTACGAGACTTGTGGATAATATGTGGTTCAATAATTATTACGAGTTCTTCAACAGTTTTAATTTTTTCTTCATACTTAAAAAGATAACTAATAAGAGGAATATCACCTAAAATTGGCACTTTACTTGATTCTAAAGTATTTTTAGTAGTTATTAAACCACCAAGTACAATTCTATTACCATCTTTTACTGTTACAACAGAAGAGAGTTGACGACGATTTAAATCTGGTGGCATATTTCTATTACTATTATTTGTTGCACTAATATCTGTCGTAGTCTCAGATAGAGATGGGTTTATTTTAAGTGTAATAGTCTTATCATCTGAAATTTCAGGTGTTATAGTTAAAAGTACACCAGCAAATACTGACTGAATATTTTCATTTGAGCTTTGTGATCCTGCACCAGAACCACCTGCAAGTGTTTCAGTACTTGTTAATTTATAGAAGTACTCTGTACCTGCTGTAATTAATGCAGGTTGATTATTTAAAGTTAATACTTTAGGGTTGGAGATAGAACTTACACTTCCCTGTGTTTGTAAAAATTTTATAACTTGATCAAGTTTTGCTTGACCTGAAACAGTTATTACATTTGATAGACCATCAGTAGTAGTGGCAGTTGTAGAACCAATATTTTTATTATAGTTCAGTGAAACATCGAAATTTTGAAGTGCATAGAGTTGTTTCCAATCAATACCAGTTGTTTTTCCTTCACTCATTGTTACAGAGAGAAGCTGCACATCAATAAGAACTTGAAGTTGTACTTTATCTTGCATTTTTTTTAAGTATTTTTTAAAACGTGCCATCTGTTTTTTAGTAGCTGTTACTGTAACTAAACCCGCATTTTTATTAATAATCGGTGCCTGAGCTTTATAGGAGTCATGAGGACGATTTAAAATACTTTGAAATTCTTTATCAAGTTGTTCCCAAAATTTAACTTCATCAGTACTCTCAATCTTGATACCCGTTTGAGCACCTCCTTCTCCACCTCCACCACTACTAGAACTTTTTCCACTACCACCTTGGGAAGCTCCACTATTTGTAGCAGAATTTGAACTTAATGTTACATCAGTACTTCCACTACTTTTCCTTTGGGATAAAATATAATCTATCTCAAATACTTGAGTTGTTAAATAAGAGATTTTAAGTAGGTTGTTCTCTAGAGTATATGAGAGGTTGTTTTCTGAAAGTATAATATCTAATACTTCATCAATGGTTAAGTTTTTTAAATTTGTTTTATTAAGTTTTCGATTTAAAAAAGCTTCAGCATTTGGATCAGTAACTATAATACTAAATCCACACTCATCACTCAGTTGATCTACAAAGTCCACTATTTTAGTGTCTTTAGCAGAGCTAATACTAAAAAGTTCATATGAACAATCAGCATAAGAACTTGTTGATAAGAGAAGAGCTAAAAGTGTTGATCTAATTGATGTTTTAAAATATTTCATTTGTAATCCTACTTATTTTTTGAAATGTAATTGAGTACTCTGACTCTTAGTTGAAAGAAAAATTCGTTTTTTTCTTTTAGTTAAAAGAACTGAATTTCTATCTATCTTTATAATCTTATAACCATCTATTGTATTACCTGTTCTATACCACAATCCATTAATCATGGCACTGTTATTCATAATTAAACTAAGTGTAAAAATAGTATCAGCAGTTCTCTTTTTTGTAGATGTAACTTCTGTAAGTTTATTTGAATTAAAAGTTTTTTTATTTGATGATGAAGATTTTTTACTCTTTTCAGATTTTCCTCTATTTTTAGCTAAAAATATAAAAGGACTTTTAATGCTTCTTAGGCTACTTTGAAGCATACCTTCTCTTGCTGGTTTAATAGCCTGTACCTGTTCATCTACCCACGATAGTTCACTACTAAATAGAGTACTGGTAAGTAAAAAAGAGAGTATTAACATTGAATTTTTCATTAGTAAGTAATCCCCCATACTGAAATATTTAAGTCTGTATTTAATCTTGTCTGAGCCTTAATACTTAACGAGTGTATATCAACTACTAAATCACTCTGTTCTAAAGAATTTATAAAACTCAGTGTATTTTTATAATTTCCAGATGAAGATATAGAAATATCAAGAACATGACCAAAATGTTTATGATTACTAGCATATCTATTTGAGAAATTTTTAATTTTCACATGATATTTTTGAGCATTTTTAGAAATAGAGTCAAGATATTGACCCCATGTTCTTTCATTATATATCAATGAAGATATAGTTTCAATTTTACTCTTAATGTATGCATTATTATCTTTATGTATAATCATCTGCTTATTTATCTTTTTTATTTCTGCATCAAGTTGTGTAATTTTAGATTTTGGATTCTTTCTTAGAAATCTATTATCAATATTTATTTTTTTATGAAGCTTTTCAACACTACTTCTAGTTGTTTGAAATGTACTAACTGAGCTATCCCAAAAAAACACATATGCAAAAGCAAATATAATGGCAAAAACCATAATATATGACATATAAATATCTTTTTGTGACTTACCTTGGAATGCAGTATCAATTGCATGTAAATAATCTTCAATATTTAAATTCAGTGATTTTTTCTTCATAATACATCAACCTTTAACTGCGAAAAGTAAACTTTACTCTCCTCATCATATAAAATATCTTTAAGTTTAAAATTAAACTTTTTTTCCTGTGTTTTAGTTAAAAACTGAACAAGTCGTGTGATTTTTCTATTATTAGATGATACAAGGTTTAATATAAATGTTTTATTCGTTTCAGACTCTTCATAAAATACAGATTCAATTTTAACATTAAATCTATTTAAATCCTTTGTTAAGGCAGCTAAGAGTTTAGCTTTCATAGGATAATTAACTTTTACTTCATGTATCTTAATTAATGTTTGCTTTTTATTGAGATAGTCCTCTTTCTCTAAATTAAGTAAGGCTATTGATTGTACTTTATCAGCTTGTTTACTTTTAATAGTAGATTCTCTTGTTACCTTAATATTATGAATCTCTTTATACTCTTGTCTTAATAAATCTTGTTGTAATCCTTGAGCATAGGATAAAGCCCAATATGTAACAGGATAGGAAAATGCTAAAACAAATGATGCAAGAGCAATCATAATTATCTTACCGCTCTCTCTTTTGGAAAAAGTAGGTGGTCTATGATAAATACTAAAATTACATTCATATTTATCATCTTGTGTAACTGTAGTATATATTTGCATTAAAGAATGAAGTTGATCCGTATATGAATCTGAACTTTCATAACCGTAATCAAGATCAAATTCACTTGATTTGATATTAAGCTCTACTTCAATCATCTCATCTAGTTTAGTTACTGTCTCTATTTGAGAACCAATATAAACATGCTCGAATTTTTCAATCTCAAATGCACGTTTTGCATATGTTAATATATCGTTGACATTTGCAAAAAGCTCTTTATAAAGTTTAATAAAGTACTCTTTGTAATCACTATCTGTTGTTTTTAAACTTTCCTTAGAGTAAAAATGTATAAATGTATTGTAGTCTACTCTTTCACCATACAGTTCACAAAACCTCTCATGCATATCTAATAAAGAGTATTTTATAGATTTTGTATAAATAAACTCTTTATTTCCATAAATAGTCACAAATGCATCATTTTCTTGAATATAAATATAACAATGAACACCATTACTATCAATAATTTCTTTTGAATAAAGAGATTTTAAAAGTAAAGGAACAGGAATAGTTACATCTATATACTTGATATTTTCGATTACACTACTATATGTTTGGTTGATTTCTAAGGGATCAACTATAAAAACATGAAAGTGTCTATTCTCTTCATCTAGGTTGTTAAAAGTTTCTATATATTGAATCTGATATTCTACAGCATTATCGAGTGCTAACTCATCATATGCTTTTGAGTTTATTGCATCATATAAATCTTCATCTGGAATATTTTTGCTAATCTCGATTTGAGCATTAATAAACTCTTTCGTATTGAGGTACGAAATTGCAAATTGATCCTTAGAAAATGCTGGATTTTCTGTCTTACTCAAGAAACTTGAAACTCCAGTAATATAAGTTCCATTATATGGATTAACTGATATTACACTTGAAAAAGAGTGTTGTTTTGATTTACTCATCTACTATAATCCTATTTAAAATGAACCATATACATGGAACAAAATTCATCTTTTTTATAAAATTCAACTCTATAAACTTTATTGTTTTTATCAACTGCATAATTTTTGTTTAAATTATTTAAAGAAATTGTGATACCACTCTCATCAATTTTTCTTTTTGCATGAAAACCAATTATGTTTACACGTTGCTCCTTGCTTTTTAAAACTTTAAAATCGACATTTACATAAATATCTGAAGTCTTATTAAAACTCTTTTCTTTTCCATCAACTTCAAAATTCACATATTGTGAACAATCTGGAGCTAGTTTAAAGTACTGAGGTTTTAAAGTTGTTATTATCTTGTTCCCAATACTTATTACATAGTTACCCTTAACTTTACGAAAATCACCTAATGGATGGGAAAACTTAAATATATTACCCTTTGATTTTATCGGAATATAGCTTAAAGATTTTTTGATATTAGATAAGTTTAATAAAATATTATCATTAATTGTTAAAGTTCCATAATTATTAATAATTTTAGTAAGTTCCTGTTCATTTAAGTCAAAATCACGTTTATACTTAATGCCCATAATATTCATATACTCTTCTATCGCAAGAAGTTGATAAAAAACTTTTTGAGTTAAAGAGGAGAGACTTTTACTTGTTTCTATGGCAAATGCAGGTTTATTGTTTGTAACAGCAAAGTAAGTTAAAGAGAGTTGCATCGCTTCATCATCATATTTAGTATTTGTATTTTTGACATTAAAACTATGGTGTTGCTTTAATAATTTTTTGTTTATATTGTTTCTAACAGTTAATGCTATCTCATTTAAACTACCAAATTCTTGTGATGTTTTTAAATCACACTGATCTATAACACAAGTTTGTCCCCATGCATTTGGATTGAAAATACTTCCTTGGTCGCTTTTTCTGTAAAATCCATGTCCATCATGAAGATTAAGAATCAGTGAGACATTTTTTGAAAGAATTATTTTTTTAATCTCTTGTAAAGTTTTTTTATCTTTATCATTCGCTTTAATATGTGCAAATTTTCTATTCATATCCCCATGAATACCCCGTCTGTTTCTTCGGATACTATCTTGATTTAGATTTGGAACTATCCATAAGTTTTTTGAAGTTATTTTATAGTGAGTTGCAAGAATACTAGCAGCAAAATAACCCCCCGGTTCATTACCATGTATACCACCAATAACGAGTAGGGTAGTATTAGAATCATTGTTCTCTTTTTTAATAAGTTGAACATGAGCTTGCAGTAGGCTAGTTAATAAAAAAAATAGAGTGAAAAGTGTTTTCATCTATTTCTCCGTAATGATTTTTAAATGAGAATTTTGAAGTTTAGCAATAAGACTTTTTTCTCCAATAAAAGAAAAACTACCTGATTTATATATTTCATTAAAAGTTATTTTATATGTATCTGTTTTATTTGGATAAGGTATAACATTTATATTTTTAAAAATTATTGTTTTAGACTCTTTTTTATTGAAAATTCTTGTTTTATATTTTTTAAAATTTCTAAGATTTAAACCATCAAATCTCTTAAACGAAGAGTCATAAAAACTTAAATATTTCTTTGTATCATTATAAATCCATGCATAACGCCATGCATAAAGTTGTGAAAGGACATTAGTAAGTCTCTCTTTTGAAGCAGAAATAGTATGAGATTTTTCTTTGATTATAAGTACTGTCTCTTTTATATTAATATTTCTATCTAAACATTTAATATTTGCATTTTTTATAGCTATACAACCTTTTGTAAAACTATCTCTCTCTTGGTGGGTTGGTAAACCATGTATCCAGATGCCTGAACCATCTTTTCCTCTATAGTTGTCATAAAGATTTGGATAGGAAGTAACAAATGCCATTGGACCATAAAATGAATCTACTTTAGAGAGTTTCTTTGTAAGAGTATAAACACCAACAGGTGTTTTTAAATCTCCCTCTTTAATTTTATCACCCTTTATTTTACCAGTAAATGCAGAGTAACTTTTTGTTAAAGTATAAGTATCGTTTTTGTCTTTCATATAGAGAGATAGAGTAGATTTTGATTTATCACAAGTCAAAATATTATTATAGCTTTCTAAGTAACCAAATTTAGTATCTCTATTTTGAAGATACTTTTGCCAGTACTCTTTTTTTGATAGGTCTAAATCCATCTGTTTTTCAAGATTTTGGATACCATTTTCTCTATATTGTGTTAAAATATCTGAGAATAGTGAGCTACTGAGTGTTAAAAGAAGTAGGAGTTTAAGCAAAATATTTCTATTTATCATGGTCATATCCTATCTCTTTTAAGAAGTTAACATCCTTTGTCCAACCTTTTTTTACAACAACTTGTAAATTGAGATAAGCTTTTTTAGTGCTAAGTCTCTCTATCTTTTCACGAGCAGATTTTCCAATACGCTTGATACAATCTCCACCCTTACCAATGATAATACCTTTTTGAGACTCTTTTTCAATAACAATCATAGCTGTAATAACATCAACATGATCCTCTTCATCAATACTCTCAATAATTACATCTGATTCATAAGGAACTTCATCACTTACATTTTCAAAAATACCTTCACGAATAAAACCTGCATAGATATCACGAACAAGTTCACTTGTTAAATCTTCTGGATCAAAAAGAAAAGGAGACTCTGGAAGATTTTTGCAGATAACTTTTAGAAGATCTTCATGACCAACTTTTTTAGGAATTGCAACGGGAATAAGTGCTTCAAAATGTTCAGCATATTTATTATATGAAGCTATTGTTTTAAAAAGTTTTTCCTGTTTTACTTGATCTATTTTACTAATAACAATGATATGTTTAGTATTTTTTTTGTTGAGTTTTAGAAATTTTTCATAATGCTCAACACTATCAGTTACTGGAGCAAGATAGATAATAAGATCACAATCACCCATGGCTTTTAAAGCTTCATCCATCATAAACTGATTGAGTATTTTTTCTCTCTCATGAAGTCCCGGTGTATCTACAAAAATGATTTGAGTATCTTCAACCATAACGATGGCGTTTGAACGTCTACGTGTAGCATTGGCTTTTTGAGAAACCATAGCTATTTTTTCACCTAGAAGTGAATTCATTAGTGTACTTTTACCTGCATTTGGACGACCTATTAGAGATACGAAACCAGCTTTTGTCATATGTTTACCTTAATTGTGATTATAATATATATCGTGATAAGTCATCATCTTCGACAACTTCATCAAGTTTTGTGTGGACTAAATCTTTTGTAACTACAAACTCTTTATCCTTGTACTCATCTGCATCATAGCTTATCTCTTCTAAGATATTTTCTAAAACAGTATGGAGTCTTCTCGCTCCAATGTCTTCTGTATTTTCATTTGCACGATGAGCTAATTTTGCAATAGCACGAATAGCTTCATCTTCAAATGTAAGAGTCATCCCCTCTACACCTAAAAGTGCGATGTACTGTTTGAGAAGAGAGTTCTGTGTCTGTGTTAAAATCTGATAGAGTATCTCCTCTGTTAAAGATTCTAACTCAACTCGTAGTGGAAATCTTCCTTGAAGTTCAGGAATCAGGTCACTAGGTTTACTCACATGAAATGCACCAGCTGCGATGAAAAGGATGTGGTCAGTGTTAATTGTTCCATACTTTGTAGATACACTTGAACCTTCTACTATTGGGAGGAGGTCACGCTGAACACCCTCTTTTGATGGGTCATTTCTACCTGCAGATTTTTCACTAAGTGCGATTTTATCTATCTCATCAAGAAAGATTATTCCACCATTTTCAGCACGACGAAGTGCTTCTGCATTTACACTTGCAGAATCTAAAAGTTTTTGACTCGCTTCTTGACGTAGAAGTGATTTAGCATCTTTTACTGTAACTTCTTTAGTGTTGTCTTCTTTGTTGATGCTTGCGAAAACTTTTGAGAAAGACTCTTGAACCTTTGCCATCTCAGGAGGTAAACCACTATCGTCAAACTCAATGTTTAGTTTTGCTAAATCAAGAGTGATGATTTTATCATCCATCTCTCCAGATTCAACACGTTTTTCCATTGCAGCTAAAAGTGTTTGATAATCATCTTTTTTAGATTCACTCGCTGAT
>Ga0256837_1000468_pt1 | contig 34045 bp, 39 predicted proteins | sample 4562384metaG_FD_185976 | JGI IMG/M metagenome (GOLD analysis project Ga0256837, IMG submission 185976) | Hydrothermal vent microbial communities from Guaymas Basin, Mexico - 4561-384 | ecosystem: Environmental > Aquatic > Marine > Hydrothermal vents | place: Mexico: Guaymas Basin | collected... | reverse complement strand
TTTAAATCATCTTTGATTTATTTTTAGATGATAATTAAATTGATATATGATAAGAGATATACGATATTTTCTTATCATAATATAAAAATCATTTAGGATTTAAATCATCTTTGATTTATTTTTAGATGATAATTAAATTGATATATGATAAGAGATATACGATATTTTCTTATCATAATATAAAAATCATTTAGGATTTAAATCATCTTTGATTTATTTTTAGATAATAGAAATTTTAGGAGTTAAAATGAAATTAATAAAATCAATAATAGCAATATTAATATTTGCTCAATTAAGTTTTGGTATGTCATTTACCATTCACAATTATGAAAGTTTTTCGATGTCATATGATGATGTTATTGAAACAGCTAGTAGATATAGTATTAGATCAGTTGCTATCAAAGGTAATAAATATTATATTTATTACTATAGATTGTACAGAGATGCGATCGACTATGATCAAATATCAAGTACACAGTATTTAGAATTGAGAAAATATATTATAGCTCAGCCTGGTAAATATCCAAAAACTAATTTTTAATTAAAGGAATAGTATGAAAGAAAACGAAATTAATAATCCAATAAATAGTTTAAGTAATGAAATTGATGTAGCTGAAAAGGAAGCATCTCGACATTCAATAAAAGATGATAGATGGCATATTCTTAATAGAACCGGTATGTATTTAGGTTCAGTTGTTCAATCAAATAGAATTGAATATTTAATTCAAGATGGTAAATTTGAGCAATATGAAACAACATATGTTCCTGCTCTTGTAAAAATGATTAATGAAATTATTGATAATAGTACAGATGCATTAGAAAATGCAAAAGCTGGTAAAATTGATGTTGTATTAGATGTAGATGCAAATACAATATCTGTTAAAGATAATGGAACTGGTATACCAATTATTAATATTCAAAATTTAGATGGTAGTGATATATTAACTCCAAAAGCATGTTGGAGTTTAGCTAAAGCAGGATCAAATTTTAATGATGATGCAGATGATGAATCGACAAAAGGTACAAATGGTGTTGGAGCTTTCTGTTCTAATGTTATGTCAACTGAATTTGTAGGTATAACTTCTGATGGTTCAAATAGATATGAAGGAAAATGGACAGATAATTGTAGTGTATATAATGAATCTATTAAATCTTCAAATAGAAAAGGTACATCTGTAGTATTTAAACCTGATTTAAAAAGATTGGGTATTGAGAAATTTGATGATAGCACATCATTAGTAATTAGACAAAGATTAATTAATCTTAGTTTAGTTCATCAAAATATTAAATTTACTTTTAACAATGAAGATATCTCAATGACAAGAAAAGAATTTTTTAAAATTCTTGGTAACACAGGAGAAGTTTATCACAGTGATAATTACTCAATTGCTATTATGCCTAGTACAAATGATGACTTTGAAACGTTTTCTATTGTAAATGGATTGAATATTAAAAATGGTACACATATAGATTATATTCTAAAATATACTCAATCAGCAATTAAAGATAAATTACCTAAGAAATTTAGTAATATAAAGCCTGGTGATATTAAAAATAAATTAAAGATTGTGTTTATTGCTAATAAATTTCCTAAGATTGTATGGGATGGTCAAACAAAAGAACTTATTAATAATTCTGATAAATCAATTAGAACTTATTTAGGAGATGATTGGAAATCCTTATTAATAAAAGTTTCTAAAAATAAAGAAATCATTAATCCAATAACATTCTTATTTGCAGCAAAATTATCAGCTGGAATGGCCATATTAGCTGATGAAGCTGATAAGGAAAACAAAAAGAAGAATGTTGAGAAATTACGACATGCAGTTAAAGAAAAAAAATATTTAATTACAACAGAGGGTGATTCTGCTACAAAAGGGATTATTGGTGGATTAGATAGAGTAGATAAAGGATATTTACCCATTGGAGGAGTACCTCCAAATCCTATACAAACTCCACTTTCTAAGTTGGTAAAAAATCCAGAATATCAAGATCTTATGATAGCTCTTGGTTTAAAATTTTCAGGAAATAATGTAGTATCTGATATGGAATATGAATATGTTGTAATTGCTACAGATGCTGATGTCGATGGTTCACATATTAAAGGATTAATGTTTGGATTTTTTTATAGATTTATACCATCTATATTTAATGAGAAGAAAATTCTTATTCTTAATACTCCAATTAAAGTAGCAAAGGATAAAAAAGAAAATATGATTGCAGCATTCTTAAATAATAAAGAATATGATGATTTTATTGAATCAGGTGAAAAATATGATGTTATTGAATATAAAAAAGGATTAGGTTCGATGAATCCTTTAGAATATGAACAATTCTTTAAACTTAGACCATTTAAAGAATGTTTAACTGAAATTGATTTTTCACATGAAAGTTTCGATCTAATGGATAGTTGGTTAAATAAAGATACAGATTTTAGAAAATTAAAAATCGAAGAACGCGTATCTTTATTTGATCTAGATAAAATATAATTAAATATAAAAGGAAATATAATGAATAAAACTAGCATACAAAATTCTGATTTATTAATCGAAGCAAACACAGGTCACAATCGAAATATTTACATACAGCTTGCTGGTGTGTTACGCGAAGATGAGCAGAATTATATTGATAATATATATAATAGAATTATTGAAACATTTCAACATGATGATGAAATTGAAAATCATATTAAAATATATAGTGACTTATCAATTGATGATGGAATACAACTGGGAATGATAATTGAAGATCTGAAAATTGATCATTTTTATAACTCTAGCACATTTAGAGAGATAAAATTGCATATGCTGGAATTTATTTATAACATTGTATATACAATTAAAGAGTTAGAAGATTATACAACTGATGATTTTTATTTAGTAGGATTTACAGCATCCGACGTGGCTACAAAGGTTTCATTAAAAGATATTGAAATAGTAAGAGTGTTTATTGAATTATTGATACATGATACAATAATAAGTAATTTATATCCTGCTATAGAAAGAAAATCTTAAATGAAATACAAAAAACTCAGTGATTTTATAATAGACTTGAAAAATCAAGAAGATATAAATTTTGAGTTTGAAACAATAGATGATTGTGAAATAAATTATTTAATTAAAATAATTGATAAATTTAATGAATATCAGGATACTATGAAAAACTCCAATTATATGATTTCCTCTGTTAATTCTAAAAAACTAACAGAGGAAAATAATGAACTTGAAGTAATTCTTAATGATTTATTGTATAAAGATAGTATTTTTGACACTCCTAGTTTTAGTAAACTAACATATTTATTATATAATTATCTAATTGAAATTCGTAATAATATTAACACATTAGATGATGCGTATTTAATATATATTAAAAAAGTTGATTATGATATAATAGTAGAAATATCATATTCATCATTAATAAATTCCTCAATAATTAAAGAATTTATTAATGTTTTAAATTATACAAATAATAATAGGATATCTATTTATCCAAAACTTAAAAAGGATTTATAATGAATAAATTAGAAAAAAATAAAATTAAGATTTCAATTGATCAATATTGGTCAGTAGATAATAATTTAGATCAAAAATTGTATTTAATTACAATCAAAAAGGAAATTTAATGAGCGACATAAATATTAATGTATTAAACGAAGTATATTCGAAAATCAATTTAAATGATTTTTTTGAAGAAGAATATTGTGATTTTGCAATATATAGGGTTTTACAAAGATTACCAAATATTATAGATGGATTTCCACAAACTCAGAGAAAGATTATATATACTATGGTTGATCAGAAAATAGAAAAGAAAATTAAAGTATCTGATCTAGCTTCTATGGTATCATTGGCTACTAAATATCATCATGGTTCAATGTCAATTGAAATTGCAATTTCTAATTTAGTTCCAAAACATAGTAATCAACTTCCTTTAATAAAGGAAGATGGTGCATATGGAAATAGAGCGGAGCGAGATGCGGCCGCAGCTAGATATATAGAAACACGTTTATATAAATATGTATCAGTATTATTTAATTCTCTTGATAATAAAGAGTTTGTTACATTAAAAGAAACAGAAGGTAAAAAAATAGAACCTGTTACAATGATTCCTATTTTACCAATGTTATTAATTAATGGTCAAACACAGATTGGAGTTGGACATGCTAGTAAAATATTACCTAGAAAATTAGAAGATGTTATATCAATATTTAAAAGTATTTTAACTGGTCAAAAATTTAATTCAGGTACAATATTAAAACCATTTGCTCCAGAATTTAAAGGAACTATTGAAAAAACAATTAATAAAAATAATCAAATTGCCTGGAAATATAAAGGTCTTGTAAATTTTATATCAAAAGATATCGTAGAAATTGTAGAAGTTCCTCCTGCATATACTAGAATTTCATATATTAAAATTTTAAATAAATTAAAAGATGATAAGAAGATTCGTTCTTATACAGAGGATATTGCAGGAAATTCTTTTAAAATTAAAGTTCAAATGCCAGATAGAAAGGATCCAAAATATTTTGGTAACTTACCAGAAGAAGATAGAAAAGAAAATCTAATTGAATTATTTAAATTAACAGAACAACAAGTAGAGAATTTAACTTTTATTGATACTAAAGATAATATTAAAAAAGCTAATTCGGTATTGGAAATTGTTCAGGAATATACAACATATTTAATTGGTATATACACAAGTAGAAAAAAATTGATAATTGGTAAATCAGAATTTAATATTTTAAAAAATAAAGAAAAGATTAGATTTATAGAATCTGTTAATGATGAAACTTTAATATTAAAGAAGAAATCTAAAAAGGAATTAAATTCCGAATTATTAGTTCTTAATTTTAAGCAAATTGATGATTCATTTGAACATTTATTTAGTATGCCAATATCATCTTTAACTATAGAAAAAATTGATTCATTACAAAGTAATATTAAAAATGATGAATTATTATTAGAAACTATTAAGAATACCAAACCAACTGATATGTGGTTAAAGGATATTATAGAATTTGAAAGATTATGGAAATTAGAAAGATGATAAAAAATCATTATGGATTTAAATCATAAATGATTTTTAATAGAAAGATAATTAATCAGCTGATATCATTATCTATAATCACTATCTATAATCTCTATCTATATTCTATAAATTTTAGAAGTAATATAAAAAATCATTATGGATTTAAATCATAAATGATTTTTAATAGAAAGATAATTAATCAGCTGATATCATTATCTATTATCACTATCTATAATCTCTATCTATATTCTATAAATTTTAGAAGTAATATAAAAAATCATTATGGATTTAAATCATAAATGATTTTTAATAGAAAGATAATTAATCAGCTGATATCATTATCTATCATCACTATCTATAATCTCTATCTATATTCTATAAATTTTAGAAGTAATATAAAAAATCATTATGGATTTAAATCATAAATGATTTTTAATAGAAAGATAATTAATCAGCTGATATCATTATCTATAATCATTATCTATATTCTATAAATTTTAGAAGTAATATAAAAAATCATTATGGATTTAAATCATAAATGATTTTTAATAGAAAGATAATTAATCAGCTGATATCATTATCTATAATCACTATCTATATTCTATAAATTTTAGAAGTAATATAAAAAATCATTATGGCTTTTAATCCAAAATGATTTTTAATAGAAAGATGATTAATCAGCTGATATCACTATCTATCTTCTATATTCTAAATATCAAATATCAATGATGATTATACAAATTAATCAATAGAAATTATATGTACTTTATAAAAAAGGCATATAATGAAAAAAAGATTTATTAAATACAATTCAATTAATACTGGTATTAAAACAGTATTAAAAAATATTAATTATGAATATAATTATACTGATGAATTAAATGAAGACGGAACTCCTATTTATTTAAATAGAGAATTGCCAATATTAGTAGCACATGGAACTGAAAAAATTCATGGTACAAATGCAGCATTTTGTTATAATCATGATATGGGTCATTGGCATCAAAGTAGAGAAAGAATCTTATATCCAGATGGTCCAGATAATTCAAATTGTCATAGAGATAATGAATTGGTTAAAGATTCATGGTTAGCTATTGTAAAACAACTTAGTGAATTTTATAATATTGATTTAAATGATTTTATTATTTCTATATATTATGAATGGTCAGGTGGAAAAATTCAAAAGAAATCAGCAGTTACAGGACTAGATAAAATGGCAATTATTTTTGCACATTTTAAAGTTTCTCCTAAAATTGTAGATTTATCAGAATCTCCAGGTAACCAAAATAAAGTAGCATTTTGGTTACCAACTACTATTAAAGATGAGGTGCCCGTTTCATCTGAAGATCATAATATATATAATATATTAAATGGTAGAAAATGGAAAGTTAATATTGATCCATTTCATATTGCTAAAACAAATGAAAATTTAATTAATTTACTTCATGAAATTGAAGACAATTCTCCATTTGGTAATGTAAGAGGTGTTGAAAATAATACAGCTGAGGGTATGGTATACACAATTTTATTTAATGGACAACTTCACAAATTTAAAATTAAAGGTGAAAAACATACAAATTCAAAAGTAAAAAAGATTAACACTTCTCCAGAAGCAATTGAAAAAGAAAAAAAAGTCGCTGAATTCTGTAATGAAGTTGTTACTGGTTCTAGATGTGAGCAAGGCTGGCAATTTATTTTTGGAATTGAAAATGAAATAAAAGAACCAGATGTAAAATACAGAGGTGAATTTCTAAGATGGATTTATAATGATGTTAAAAAAGAACATCAAGATTTATTACAATCTTTTAATTTAATAGAAAAAGATGTAAATACTAAAATATCAATAATGGCTAAAAATTGGTTTTCGGCAGAATTAAAAACACAAAGCATATAGGATATCCTATATGCTTTTCTTGTGAGCAATTTTAAAGAATTGTAATGTATTATAATTAGATCAAGGAGATCAAAAATGGAATCAATGGAATCAATAGAATCAATAAAATCAGTGAGTGATAACAACATAGAAAATAGCACATCTAATAATTTTTTAGATAAAAATCTAAAAAAGAAGAAAAAGAAAAAGAACGAAAAGATTAAAAATATTGAGAAATCAAATGAGGTTGTTACTGTGGATGATAGTATAGTTTCACCTCGCACTAAAAAAACAGAATCAAAATCATTTATTAATTTAAAAGATGATTATAATAAATTTGTAGAGAAAAATAAGACTCAAAATTTAGATATTATTGATATTATTGATCAAAAGGAATTGGCTAATGTATCTAATATGATACTTGATTTTAAAGAACAATTAAATCAAGTTGGTATGGTAAAAGCTCCAACTACAAAGGATAAAATTATTAATGGTATATCACAAATACCTTTAATTGGCGGAATTATAGATAAAAAAGCTATTGAATTAGAAAGAGAAGCTGAAAAAAATAAAGATGCTAAAGTAATTTTACAAGAAATGTTTGATACATTTTCAGAAAAAACTGAATACTTAGAAAAAGTATTCGAGAAAGCTTTAAAATTAAGAGAATCTTTAATTATTAAAGAAAATGATATTTTAAAATATTCAACTGAAATTAAAGATGCTATTGAAAATACTGATGATAAAATGGAAAAAATTCATTATATTAGATTAGGTGGTATAGTAGAAGGAAATTTACTTATTACAAAAAAGAAGATTTATAATGAACTTGATTTTATTCTAGAAAATATAGAAGAATTGATGACAAATATAAGTTTAATGATGCCTGGTATTGAATCAGGATTAACAGAAGATATTGCAATTATTTCATTTTTAAATAATGTTAATGATATGAATAATGCATTTAAAGCAATGAGTGATTTTTCAAATAATATTGGTCAATATTCAACACAACGTGTTCATCAGTTAATTACAGATGTTGCTGAATCATCTGATTCAGTTATTGATATTGAACACATTAGACAAATTTCAACAGATAATAAAAAATTTATGAATCATATGGTTGATGTATCGGTTAAAAAGACGAAAAAGAATATTGAAATCTATGATGAATTATTAGATATTTCTACTTCAATTAATAATGATTTAATTACCTATCAGCAAGCAAAAACTAATGTTGTATTTGAAAATTTAAAATTGAAACATAATAAAGGAGATGACTAATGAAAAAGAATATGACATTACAAGATATTCAAAATTTATCGATGGAAGAGGTTTATGAAATTATAACAATTACTACTCAAAGTGGTAATTGTTATTATCTAGAAGATATTGCAATATTAAATGATGATAATATAGAATTTAAAGATGGTAGAACTATTAGCATTGGCAAAGATAAAAAAGCATCTTTTCTTGAAAAATATAAATTATTTAAACTTATAAAATTATTTGGAGGAAATTTAATAGCTGAAGAAGTTCATAGTGCAAATAAAAAAATAATTGAACAGTATTTTAAAGATAATGAATCTAAAATTTCTAAGATAGAAAAGAATCTTGATATTATTATATCAAAAAATATAGCAAAAACAATTGATCAAGCAATTTCAGAAAGTATTGTAACTGTATTAGAGAAACATAATAATAATTTAAATGAGAGATTAGATGAAGTAGATAATATTTTGTCTAAATATTCAGAGTCTATTGTAAATCATAATAACATGAGCAATGCATTATCTAAAAAAATAGAAGAGATTGATTTTAAATTAATTAATGAATCAGTAAAAGAATTTAAAGACCTTTTAAGTTCTTTTGACTCTATAGTTTCTTAGGATTATTCATGCAGTTTATGAAATCAATTTCGGATTTTTTTAAATTTGAATCTCATTCAAAATTAAAGGAAATTCAGAGTGAGATTTTTATACAATATAAGAATCTTAATAAATTGAATGATATGTTTATTATAAATGATCCTGATATTATTAACATGTATTATAATAATTATTCTCAATGTATTACAAATATTAAATTATTATCTGAATCAGCTTCTATTTATTTAAATGATAAAGTTAAATCAAGCAAAACTGATTTTGAATTTATTAGTTTTTTAACAACAACTCCTTTAAATTTATCATTTATTAAAGGAAATATTATAATAATAAATAATATAACCGATATAAAAGATTTGCAATTGCCCAGTAATAGTTATTTTGATATTGAACAAGAGAACTTTGATGATCAAATTTATGATTTTAAAAATAATATTAAAATTTCATATATTAATATTATACAAAGTTTAAATAATATTGATAATTTAAAATTAAAATTTTATATTGAATATAAGAATTTATATAATTTACAACATACTATTTTATCTAAAAAATATTTAGATAAAATGACAACTATATTTAAAGCGAAGATATGGAAAGAGTTAATTAGACAATCTCCTAAATTAGAAGCAAGTGCACGAATAATAGATTTTAGTGTATTTGAAATAATACAAATATTAATTATTTTAAATAAAATGAAAATTGAATTAGATAATTCAAGAAATCATGGTATAATATTTAAAAAAACTTATATATATGATAATGCATTACCACGAAATGTTATATATGCAATTAAACAATTAGTATTTAGTGATAATATTATATTAATAAATGAGGGTATCAATGATAAACATAAAGATGAACATCATTACAAATTATAAAATTTTAATTGTTTTTATCTTAATATTATTTTTTCTGTGGATATTATTGCCTATTTCTATACTAACTTTAGGTGGTTTATATTTATTAGTAGGAGCATTATATATTTATTATGGAAATATATTTTATAGTGTTATATTATATACAGTTGCTGACATATGCTGGCTGTATAATGCATTCCAAAATACCGATTATTTTGGAATATTATCTATTGCATTAGGCATTATAGTTGGTTTAATTGTAACGTATAAAATGAATAAGGGAATCTTTCAAAAAAGTCTTTTAAAAGATTAAATCAGTTATGTATGTGTTCACTGAAATGTGATCTAATTATTAAAATAAAAAGGATTAATATGGAAAGTAATAACATTAAAGTAAATGGAATACAAAGCGCGGAAAGAATACATGAAATAATTCAGACGCTAAAAAGTAGACCAAGTTCGTTAGATAAAAGAATTATCTTAGAATTTGAAAGATCAAATGATTTATTTAAAAAATATTTAACTTATGTATATGATGATGTAAATTATGTATACTATAAAGGTAAAATGCCTATTATTACGAAGCAATTACCATCTGAATTAAATACTGATATTGATTTATCAGAAATGTTTAGTATTTTAGATGATATGAGAAATAAAGTTATATCAGGTAAAAAAGCAGATGCTGCAATTCAAGATTATTTAATTGGTAAAGATGATGTATATACTGATTTATTTTATTATGTTATAAAGAGAAAAATTCAAGCAGGTGTAGGTAAATCTATAATTAATGATATATATAATGATATTATTGAAGTATCTCCATATCAAAGATGCGAATCTGAATCTTATATGAAGAAAAGAATTGATTATAAAAAAGGAGCAATTGCACAAACAAAAGCAGATGGACTATTTGTAAATATTAAAATTTACAAATCAAAGAAAGTGATATGTACAACTAGAACTGGAAAGTTAATTCCACCTATTAAATTATTAGAAACCTTATGTGGTACACAATATCAAAAAGATACTGATCTAGATTTAATATTGCATGGTGAATTATTAATAAAAGAAAATGGAATGCTAAGAGATAGAGCAACAGGTAATGGTAAAATAAATAAATATATTTTATCAAATGAAACTAGAAAGACTCTTTTAAAAAAATATGATAATGCTAAAACAGAAAATGCAAAATTAAAAATTAAAAATGAGTTAAGAGATTTAGAAAAAGAATGGTCTACAATTGAATCAAATATAGTTATTAAGTTATGGGATTTAATGCCATTAAATAATTGGAAACAATTAAAATATGATAAAGTTGTGATTGATAGATTTAACGATTTAATTACTTTTTTAAATTCATATAGAGATTCAAATTCTGATAATTTAGCAAATATTAATAATCATGATATTTCTCTTATTAAACATAAAATTGTATTCAATGAAGTTGAGGCTATGGATTTTTATAATCAAATGATTTTAGATGGTGAAGAAGGAATGGTAATTAAAAATCTTAATGCTTCATGGTCAGATGATGTAAATAGAGAAGGAATTATTAAAGTTAAAAATTTTAAAGAAAGTGATTTAATCATTATTGGTTATAATATGGCTGAAGAAACTTCTTCATTTGCAGGTGGAATTGGTAGTCTAATTTGTGAATCAAGTGATGGTTTATTAAAAGTAAATGTATCTGGTATGGAAAGACATCATAGAGGATTAGAAAGAGTTGATGCATTAGATGCATCTAAAGGTTTAAAAGTTATAAAAGATTTCAATTTTGAACAATATAATGGAAAAGTTGTAGCTGTAAAATATACAGAAGTATGTAAAGATAAATCATCATTACAATATTCATTAAGCTTACCAACTGTTAATAGTAAAGTTCTTGAAATTCGAGAATCTCATGATAAATCAATAGCTGATTCACTTGATAAAATTAAAGCGGATGCAGGTTATAAAGGATAATGTCTACTGTATCTACCATGAGAAAAAAACATTTATACAATTCAGCTAAATTAAAAGATATTGATATATTATATGATTATTTTAAACAGACTGAATTTGTATATGTATCATCAAACATTATTAAATTGAATAATTATACAATTAAAATTAATTATTCATCAAAGGATAACTTTATAATAAATGTTTATATTCTAAAGAATTTATCATTTTTAAAAATAGCTGATCAAGATGATCTATATATAGAGAATTATAATTTAATAGATTCATCTTTTGGAAAACAATTTACAATATTAGAACATTTAATATTTACAGAAGAGTTTTTAATAGCTACAATTAAATATTTAAAGATAATTGATGTTTCTCTAGAATCTGGAAAATTGTAATGAAATTAAATAACATTACAAAATCAATTGACGAGTTAAAAATATATAATGAAATGATTGATAAGGAAATATTAGAACATAATAAATCATATAATATTGATATATTAAAAAGCAATTTAACAAAATTAGCAGATTCTATCTATTTTATTATTATATTTGAATATAATGGAAATATATCTAAATTTGAATTCAAAAAAAAATATTCAAATGATTCATTATCTATTATTCTAAATGGTAGTATATTTATAAATAATAGATGGGAACTAATTGCAGATATTCCTATATTTGATCATTTAAAATTTAGCAAGCTTGAATTTTTCAATAATTTAGATAATCTTAATGATTTTCAGTATGAAAAAATTGAGCAATTCTTTTATACTTATGATTTAGTAAAGACAAAATCTTTTCATTATTATATATCATATATGGTTGAGGAATTTCTTTTATTATGTGATATATTAAAAATATCAAGTAAAAACACTTTAGATACACTTTAGGCAATTTTAAAAATAATTTTTTTAAAAAAATACTCTCGATAAATAAAATGGAAAACAAAATGAAAAAATCAGCAAAAAAACACGACAACTTAAATAACATTATTGAAATTATTATATCACCAGATACAGAGCTAAATAGTTTTGAAAATGTTTATAGTAATTACACAGATAAAATTGATGAAATTTTGAAATTAATACTTGAAGATGAATCATCTGAAGATTTAATTTCAGAAGTTGAATCATTTTTAAGTATCAAGAATTTAAAAGGTAGTCCTGTTAATGAACTATCTCAAATTAAATCAATATATGGAAATTTTGGATTGATGTTAAAATGGCATATTTCTGCATTATCGAAAAATGTTTTTAATTCAAGAAATAATAATAATTATTTCTTCGAGGAAATGGTTAATCTTGGTTATATAACTGAAGATGAAATGAAAAAAGTAAGTGATGATAATGGTAATAAATCTAAACTTTTATTAGTTCCTAATATGAATGAACTTTATGAAAATTTTATAGATTTAAAATTTTTAAACCATGCAAAATCAAAATATGTTAATGTATTATATGATGATGAAGAATATATTACATTTCTAGATGAAAAAAAACACAATGATATGGTATCAAAAGTTATTAAGATTCTTGATAATAGAAATCTCAAAATATCTAATTTAGATGATTTAAATTTCGATAATTTTGAATTTGAAAATGATGATTATGGTGAGATTGTAAATCACGATCAATTAGCAATGGCATCTTCAGCAATAAATAGTTTAACTCCAGATAATTTAAATGTTTTATTTCATGATAAATGTATTAATCTAATACGTAAAATACATACAGCTCAACCGATTTCGGTAGTATTATTTGGTGACCCATCATTAAATAATGACAATACATCAATATGTATTGACCTAACAACTTGTCATCCAAAATTATTTAAAAAGATGTTACAACAAGCATTTGATAAAAGCAAAGAGTCTGATAAAAAAACTACAATATATATTAATTCATTGGATTATTTACAATTGATTATTTATGAAGTAAGTTTTAATGATATTCAAATAGAAAATAATGAGTTTGTATATGTTGATGAATTTAATAAAGAATATTCTGTTAATATTGATTATAATATTTTAAATTGTTCAAGTAATAAATTTAAGAATGATTTTTTATTAACTCCAACACGAACAGAGTACACAGATGATGATATTTTAAATTGTTAATTTATAAAATAAATAAATTTTTACATTATTATAAAGGATCTTAAATGAAAAGGAGGATAATGTATTTAAATTATTATGATAATATCATATATGATTTAATAAATAGTATATAGAAATTATAGTAAATTACAATTTAAGGACACTAAAATGTTAACAGAACAAGATAAAGCAAAAGCGGCCTTTGCTGAATTAAACGAAAAAGAAATTAAAGTTATTATAAATAACTTATCTGAAATTAAACCTTTTAAAGCGCATGAGAATGTAGAAATCAATGAATACCATAGAGCTGTTATGGTAACTCAGGTAGCTGAAAAAATGAAAGAAATTTTTAGTATAATGAAGCTTGATATAGAAGATCCAAATTTAATTGATACTCCAAATAGAATTTCATCAATGTGGATTAATGAATTAATGATTGGTAGATATAATAAACCTCCTAGAATTGAAGCATTTCCTAAACAGATTGCTACAAAATCTTATGATGAAATGGTATATGGTGAATCAATTATTGAAAATGTTTCATCAAGAATGATTATTTCAAAGAAAGTTGATATTGATAGTTTATGTTCTCATCATTTTATGCCATTCTTTGATATTGGTAAAAATTCATATGGTTTGGTTGCATATAAACCATCTGATAAATTATTAGGAATTAGTAAATTACAAAGAGTGGTAAATCATTTTGCAGCTCGACCACAATTACAAGAATCGTTATTAACTCAAGTTCATGAATATATTAAAGAAGTTATTCAAAGTGATGATGTTATGGTTATGGCTATAAATATTAACCATACATGTGAATCACAAAGAGGTGTAAAATCTTCATCTGGTAGAACATCAACAGTTATATATTCTGGAATATTTTCAGATTCATCATTAAGAGTTGAAATAGCAAATCAATCAAATCAATAAGGGATTCTAAAATGTCAGAATTAACACTAGAATTATTAGAAATGTATAATATTAAAAACTCTAGTAATATTAGATATTTTAAAGAGACAGATAATGTAATACAGTCTATATGGCAGATACTAAATAGTAAATCATATATCAATAATGCAAAATCATTAAAAGTGTTATTATTTGAAAATGGATTAACAGAAAAAATCTTTAATGAAACAATTACAGATTTAAAAATTTTTAAATCTATTGATTGCAATTTTCAAAATAAAGATTTAAGTTCAAAAGTTAAAAACATTATAAAAGATAAAATAATTAAAGATGTTATTAATAACACATTATCAACATTTAATATTGATTTATCACATATTCCTTTATTTGTAAATGAACTTCATGTTAATGATTCTTTGCTAGATAATACTATTATAAGCCATATTATATTAGATAATATTAAATTTCAATTTAAAATAGAAAATATGTTTATAACAATTGATGCACATATAAAAAATTCAATACTCGGAGAATCTTATTCTCATGTACTTTATAATTACGAGTCTATTGATATTGATGATGATGGGTTTTATTATATCATCGAACCAAATGATTGAGTATACACAAAATAAACAATCATTTAAAATAAATGATCATCACTTATATACAATAAGTGATGATGGTTTTGATATTATATTTTCGGATAAAATATATGATTGTGAACAAGGTGTTACAATTACAGGTAATGTTGAAAACTCTACTGATTTAATAGAATTGGTACAATTGACAAAGTCTCTTAGAATGGAGGGAATTATACCCACAAAGTTAATAATTCCTTATATCAATCAAGGAAATTATAAAGATTCTAATAGTATTAAATATATTGGAAATGTTATAAATAATTTAAATATATTTAGAGTTACTATAATCGATTCATATGTTGATTATAGTAAATATATTCAAAACTTAAATGTAGTTACTAAATTAGATTTAATTAAAAAGAATATTGAATTATTTAAAAATATTGATAATATAATAGTTGATTCTGATACTGACTATCGCAATTATCAAATCATTGCTGATATATTAAATATTAAAATTATTAATATATCTGAAATTGCATTAGATAATGTAGATGAAGATGCACCAATTATTAATTATTTAATAATTGTAAACAATAATAATCTTAATAGCATATCCAATATAGCGAATAAACTATTTAGTTTAAATGATTATGTTATTACATTATACAATACACATGAGCAATCAAAATTTGGATATCTTACATATTTGAAAATGTATATACAGCATTTTATATCAACTGATATATTATTTTCTGAGCATACAAATCAGTCATTTTTATCAGCATCTTCTCGAGTTAAAGAATTAACATCATTAAACATTTTAAAATATTAAAAAGGAAATAAAATGGCATATATATTAGCAATTATATTAATACTTGCAGCAATTGCAATTATTTGGATTACTGTAAAAGTTATGAATCGTAAAAAGAATAAACCAGAATCAGATGAAGATACATATAGTAGAAATAATTACAGAGACGCTGTATGATTACTTCTTTTATTGAATTATATAAAAAAAGAAAAAAAAGATAAAAAAAGATATTTTATCTCATATTGAAATGGATAATACTTTTAATATTTCTTATGAATCTATATTGGAAATAACTCTTAGTTGTATGTTTAATAATTTAGATCATCAACCATGTAGTGATTTTCAAGTTAATGATTTTGGAGAATTTAAAGGTGTAAAAATTTTTATTATACCAGAAGTAAATGTTTTTGATTATCCAGGAAAGCTTTGGGTAACAAAAGTTGATTATGGCAGTTGTTCAGGATGTGATACTTTAAAACAACTTGATGATGTAAAAATTGATGACCAATTAAATGGTTATATGTTAATTGCATTACATTTGATTGAGAATATGAAGGAAATTTAAAATATTTGCTTCATATATAAATAATAATACTGTTTTTGATCATGTAAATATTGTCTAAATGAAACAGTATTAAAGAAATTTTAAAACATAAAGGATGTTAATTGATTAGTTTATTATTACATGATATATTTACAATATATGATTATTTTCGAAATACTACAAGAATAAGATCATATACTGGATTTGGAATAAATAAAGATGGGTTTAATAAAAAAGATTTTCGATATGGTTCAAGAGAAAAGCATTTGTAATGTTTGAACCTGCTCATGATTGGTATATACCAGAAGGATTTATAGAGAATACAGAAAATGATGAATATTTATTATATGCAGATACAGATTCTGCCTATTTATTATATGATTTACCATTTAATAAATTTGAAAATATTATACAGCTTGTTGAATATATTCAAGGCATTGCAAAGGAGCTTGGTAAAATTTATAATGAAAGTCTTGAATATTATCTTTGTGGTAATATTGGATTAGATCCTAAGTATAATACAATGGATTTTAAATCTGAAGTAATTGCACATCGAGGATTTTTTAATACTAAAAAATTCTATTCACTTGGTGTTGTATGGGATGAAGGAACTTTCTTTGAGCTTGAATGGTATTTAAAAATTACAGGTGGACAAATTAAGAAAAGTGATATTACTCAATTAACAAAAATGCTTTTAACTGAAGTATATAATTTAATAGTATTGGATAAAAATGTTTCTGATTTAGTTTATATGTATAGATATATATTTGTAACATTAAAGAATAAATATAAATTGCAAATAAAACAAGATATTGATAATATGGATTTTTATTCATTTAGTGTTCCTAAAAAATGGGGTTCGACTAAAAAAACAACTCCACCTTTTGTAACAGGAGCAAAGTTATATAATGCAATTATGTCAGATACTTTTCGACCAGGAGATTCTTTTATGGTAGTTAAAATAAAAATTAATTATTATAAATTACTAGATTACTTTGAAGAAAGAAATGATATTGTTGATGATGATAAATTTTCATTGCAACTAAAAGAAGTTGTAACATTAGGAAATAAAATTAATGTTCTCTCAATTCCACCTTTAATGGAACAAGAGGAAAGAGATCAATTATTAAATATAATGACAGAATTAGGTATAGTATTAGATTATGATGATATTATATTATCAAATATTGATATGAAATTAGAAACATTTGATAAATTATTTGATGATTCAATTAGACAGGCGGTATTATAATGATAGAGCATTCAAAGTATCATAATATAGATTCCAATAATATTCAAGATGTTGTTAAGAATATTAAGAATGGTGTATATAAATTTTATCAATTTTATAATGTTGAAATTGATCCAGATGAGCATGCTTATATGGATTTTATGGAAGCTTATGAATCGTCATCAATTAAAAAAGTTCTTAACAAGACTTATTATGATATCGAAACATATGTAAATGAAGATGGTGATTTTACTGATCCAGAAGAAGTTGATAGACCTGTAAATTCAATAGCACTATATAATAATATAAAAAATATATGTCATATTGTATGTTATGTTACGGATTGTGATATGACAGATCCTGTTGAAATCGAAAGATTAAGTCGTATAATGTTTGAAGAAACAATTAAATCAAATTCAACATATGATATACCAGGAATTGAATTGGTTTATCATATAGAGAAAGATGAGAAAACTTTAATTCAAACATTTTTTAGATTAATAAGAGAGTTAAATACATTAGCTCTTATTGGATTTAACTCAAACACATTTGATGATCCTTTTATGATTAATAGAACTTCAAAGTTATTTGGTGAAGCCAGAATGAATGATATAGTATCTGAATTTGGTATTGTTGAGAAAAAAGGTAATTCATCATATGAAATTCCAGACTTTCTTCTTGTTGATATTTTAAAACTTTATAAGCCTGTTGGTTCTGGTGGAGGTGGTTTAGGAAAATCTCTGCCAGATTTTAAATTAAATACAGTTGCTTTTAAAGAATTAAAAATTACAAAACTTGATTTACCAGGAGGATTTCGTCATAATTATTTACACAACATAGTTGGATATTTAACATATAATATCTTCGATACACTTTTAACATTTAAATTAGATGATAAATTATTATTTATGGAATCAATGTATGATTTATCTGTTTATAATAATGCAACGATGGGTGCTACGATTAATGGTCGATCAATTCTATATAGATATAGAAATGATTTAATGTATAATTCTCAGAATAAAATTACTAGAGCTAAGAAATTTTCAAGCGAAGTATTATTTGAAGTAGAAATTGAAACATAGGAATAAAAATGAATAAAATTAAGAAATTAGAATTAACACCGCTTGAAACTCCTCCTTATTTAATACAAGATTTTGTATCATTAGAGGGAGAGGGTGGTACAGTTGGAAGAAGCGCATTGTATATTCGTACAAATCAATGTTCACTTAGATGTAGTTTTTGTGATACTTCTTTTTCAGTAGAAGGAAAATCAGAACATAATATAGTTGATATGACATCTCATAAATTTACAAAATATTTAGATGATAAATATACTGATGAACAACAACTAAATATTACAAATTTATCAATTACTGGCGGAGAACCTTTATTGCATATAAATAATCTTTCAGATATAATTGATAGAACATTAGAATCATTTCCTTATATTACATCAATTATTATTGAGACAAATGGAACAATGTTATCAAGCAAAGAAAATTGTTTTGCATTAATTGAACAGATTGGTAAATATCATGGGATATTAAATATAATGTTATCAATTAGTCCTAAATTATCAGCTCGTACTTCTTATTCCAATATTATAACAGATGAGGAGATATTAACACTTTATGATAAAGTTCTTATTAATTACAATAATATATTAAAAGGTAATTTTGATATACAATTAAAATTTATATATTCATTAAAATTGGCAGATGAAAATTATAATTTATTAGAGCTTGTTAATAGAGAACATTCTATTAGCAAATCAAAGATTCTTATGATGCCATTTACCCCACCTGAACCATTAGGAAGAGATAAACAAGAATGGCATATTTCTAAAAATATCACAGCTCAGTTTGCAATGGATAATTTTTATAGATATTCACCAAGAGTTCATATTGATAGAGAACTTGACTAATGAATTTCGAATATCTCGATCAGTATGATTATGGTATTGAGATTTCCATTAATGTTTTAGACACTTCAACTGGATTATATACAAAGATACCTATTAATCGTAGAAATGTAATTAAATATGAAGTAGCAAAAGATGCTTCTGAATTTAATTATAATATACATCTTCTTTTAATAGCTTCAGCTAGTAAACAATTATTTGATTTTTTAAAAATCTCAAGTAGTACGATTAGTATTCTTATAACTGAGAATGGAAAATATATTTCAGATAAAATATTTAAAATTCAAGATATTTCTATCTTGGGGCAAGTTGAGATGGAATATAATTTAAATATAATTTTAATTTCTGAACTAACTCATAAATTATTAAATTCGTATAAATATGCAAGATTATCATTAGATGCTAATAATTTAGCATCTATTAGTAATAAAAAAGCATATGAATTATTATTGTATATAACATCAAATATTAATTCTGAATTGTTAAACAATATATCTACATTTTTCACAGATTCTGGAATTAGTAATTATGTTTATCCTATAATTGATCTACCTAGTGATATAAACGATTTGTATATTTTTGATTTCATGATAGAAAATTATCCACCTTATTATACAAAACCTTATATAATATTTGATGATTTATTAATAGATGATAATCCAAATATATCAGATTATAATTTATTATTTTTAAATATAAATAACATATCAGCTGATTATCAATCAAAAAATGTTAAATATATAAAAAGATATAAATATCAATATAATATACTTTCTGAAAAGGAATTGTTTAATTTTGAAGATTTTCATGATCATTTAAATAGTAAATTAGTATTAAAAAATACAACAACGAATCGAATATTTACTATTGTACCAAATAAAATGTATAATAAAGATCAAATAAAATTTATAGATACTATGGTTAGTCCTGATATTTATAAAAAACAATTAAGTTATCAAAAAAACTTAATGCTTTACAATTCCAAAATATCTACATATGTATTTTATAAAACCAATTTAAATGATTTTCAATTTTTAAATATATATAATCTTGATGAGGTGGGTGAATATAACCATATGCCAATATCAATTAAATATAGATTTATTCAAAAAGATAATTCAAATAATTATGATTTAAATACATTTGTAAAATTTATTAAAATACCTCCTAGCTTAGTTAAAGGCTAGTACTATATAAACTTAAAAGGAAAAATATGGGTCAAGGCGACAAAATAAAATTATTACTAAACGAGAGATACTGTGGTTGGATACAAAATGCATTAAATTCTAAGAAAATTAATGGTCGATTATTGGCTAAGAAATTGGGAATTACTGCTGGTAATTCATATTTTCGAAAGTTTTTAACAGGCGAGCAGAATTACCTGGGTATAACAGGACTAATTTCTATATTGGATAAATGTGGATATACAATTAAAATTGTTATAGTTAAAAAAACAGATATTCCTAATCTTACAAAGATCGATGAATTAAATAATCATGGATTTTCAGATGCTAAAGAACAGTTAATTGATATTGCATCTGAATTTGTAAGACCTGAAAAAGTAGTAAAAGAAAAAAAAGTTATTAAAAATACTAATTTAGTAATAGATGCCTTACATGGTATGTTTGATGATAATATAGAAAATGATGATCTAGATGATTATGATATTGAAATTGGAGATGATTTGGATGATTTAGAATAAAATCATTTAAGCTTTTAATCATAAATGATTTTATCAATAATGATTTAAAATATATAATATAGAAATTATATGTACAATAAAAAGGAAATATATGAAATATGTAAGTGTAACATCTCCATCATCAAGTATGTCTATTCCAATCTTTAATAGATTTGATAGCTATCTTGTTTCTTTGGGAGAACCAACAACTTCTCGTACTTGGACATTATCTCGAGTTGCCAATCATATGGTTAAACTACTTAGAGAAAAAAAAGATCATGCACCTAAATCTAAATTATATATAGATTCAGGCGGATATCAAATCATAGTAGGATATATTAGCTTTAAAAGAATTAGAGAATATATAGATACATATCATTTTATTTTAGAAAGATATAAGGATGATATTGATCAAATATTTGCTCTTGATGTTTTTAATTCAAAATATATCAAATCATTAAATAAGAATTCAATAAATAAAAAATTTAATATTAATGATTATAAAGAACTTTATAATATTAATAAATATTCTATGATGGAATCAATTTCATTAATAAATAAATATCCTGAAATTGCAGATAAACAATTATTTATTTTACAAAGTGGTAATAATACTACTTTTAATATATGGAAAGAATTGTTTAAATCATTAGAAGCTTATAAATATTATCGTAGATGGTCTATTGGAGGTTTAGTTGGTTTAAAGAAATCAACTAATGCAAGATTTAGTCATGCAGTTCCTGCTACATTATGGTTATTAACTTATCAAAAACATTTTGATTTTAAAATAGATCAAATGCATTGGTTAGGTCAATCATCAAGATTGAGTTTTTTATCAATGGCTTTATTTGAAAAGTTATATAATATCAATATGACATCTGATAGTTCTCAGCTTGTTAGATTTGCTCCAATTGATCATAAATATCCATTGATGTTTAATGAAGCTGAAACTAATAATTTTAAATTAATTGAAAGATCAAATGATTCTGAAAATGATTTAGATATTTGTCGACCTATGTTAGATACACATTCAATTGAATGTGTATCTCATTTTGATAAAAATAGTTTATCCTTTGATGAAGAGATTAAATCATTAAATACTCAAGAGTGGTATGATAAATATGGAAGATTTCATAATACAGATTTTATAGAATTACAATCTCAAAATATTGCACATGAGATTAAATTTGCAAATTATATTGTTAATATAATTGTAGAAAAAGGTATCTTGGAGATTAATTCTCCTGATGATTTAAGCTGTCTTCATCCGATTATGGCTAGAGGTAGAATTGCAAAAGAACTATTTAATAATATAGTTTATTTCCAAAGATTTGATAGTATAGTAAGAGATGCTAATATAGATTTAGCAGATTCAATTATGCAAGAGGTGGTGAATTCATATGTAAAAAAATAAATACAACGGAATAAATAAAATGCTTTTAGAACTTAATGTTCTTATATTATATAACAAGTCTTTCAGACACAAGGAATTTACAAATGGCAAATATCATAATTAACAACACGATTCTACAATATACTTTTTTAGAAAGAGTAAATCCAATTTCAAATAAATATTCATTTAACTGTTTAATTCCAACTGATCATCCACAAGCTCAAGATTTAATAAATGCATGTTCAGTTGCATGGTCAGCAGTATCAGCAGGTTCTCCTGAAACAGCAGCTCAGTCAATGGGTTATACTATTTTAAATGCTGGTGATCAAGCTACGTTAACTAAAAAAGTTCATCCAACATTATTACCAATGCTTGATCCATCAAAAAGTTATTTATTATTTAAAGGTGTTCAAGATGCAAATACAAATTCTCCTACAATTATTTATGCTCAAGATGCAGAAGGAAATGTAGTTGTAGTTCCTCAGAGAAATATTATTGGAGAAGGAACAATTGCAAATGTTTCTTTAAATACATTTGGATATGCAACATCTGGTCAAAAAGGTGTTAAATTATATGGAGCATGGATTCAGTTAATTCAATTAGTTGTTTCTCCTTATGCTGGTGTTGGCGCTCCTCCTGCTCCAGCTGAAAATGGTTATGTTGCATCAGCTGAACAATTAGTAGCTCCAGTAGCTCCAGTAGCTCCAGTAATGCAGCAACCTGAAGTACAACAACCTGCTCAGCAAATGCAACAACCTATGCAACAAATGCAACAACCTGTACAGCAAATGCAACAACCTGTACAGCAACAAATGCCACAACAACCTTTACAACAACCAGTACCACAACAACCTGTACAGCAACAAGTACCACAAATGCCTGCTGGTGTACCACCATTACCAACTGGTATGCAATAATAATATTAGAGTCATTTGAGTTATTAAAATTAAACTAGATAATATCTAGTTTAATTTATTTTATGGAATTTTAAAAGGAATAAAAATGGTTATTAGAAAATTATTTAAATTTGAAGGCGCTCATATAGTTCGTAATTGTTCATCTGATAGATGTAAACATTCAATACATGGTCATTCTTATATAGTTGAAGTATTTATCGAATCAAAAGGATTAGATAATGGTCAAATGGTTATGGATTTCGGATTAATGAAAGGTACAATTAAAGATTTTATAGATGGTTTTGATCACTCATATTCTATGTGGAATAAAGAAAGCTTAAAATTTAAAAATTTTATTTATGAATATTCAGATAGAGTAATTGAAATGCCAGTTTCTCCATCAGCTGAATCATACTCTCTAATGTTTCTATATGTAATTGATAAAATTATTAAAGCTACTAAATTTAATAATGGTGAGAAAAAAGTTAAAGTTAAATCAGTTAGAGTTCATGAAACTGCAACTGGATATGCAGAATCATTTAGAAAAGATTTGAAATATGTTGATTATAATCTAAATGATATTGAATTAACTAAATCAATTACTGATGATTTTAAATATCCAAATATGATAAATGATATGTATTATAGTGATGGAACTACAAAATTGTTTATTAATGATGTAGTAACTCAGCAGGTGAAGTAAAATGGTTTTAAAAATTGATGCTGAGAAGTTGGATTCAAATTCACGTAATTTAAGAGTTGGTATATATGATGATGGTATTGAAATATTAAAATTCAATAAAGTGTTTGATATTAATTCTGATTATGCATTAGTATTTAATAATACTCTTGCAGATAATAAAATTCATTCATCGCAATTTGGATTAATATCAACTTATTTAAATGAAAAAATAGATACTATTGTATTTAGAAAAAGTAAAAATGAAGTACCTATTGGATTAATTAATGCAATAATGGAACAGATTAAACCATTGAATTTAGAAGTTAAATTTGATTAATGTAGGGGGAGGAATATAATTATATTCCTCCCCATTCTTGTCCTCGATTTTAAGGAAATATAATGATAATCACAATTGAAATAAAAGATATAATAAAGTATAAAATTGTTAAACTTGAAATATTAAAAGATAATATAGTAGTTTATAAATCTTTAAAAAATTTTAACAATGAAAATGATTTTGAAGAAATGTTTATTAATGCAATTTATAGTTGTATACCAAATGCATTAAATATTGATTCAATTAAAGAATTTGTAGAATCCAATGTATCTAATATATACATTAAAAAGAATTGTGAAACTTATAATATGATTGAATCAATTAAAGATTATTTTATAGAGTTTGATAAAACGGTTAAATTTAAATAAGGAAATGTAATGATAATGACAATCGAAGTCGTGCCAAATGTTGACACACTACAAAAAAAAGTTGAATTAGTAACTTGGCCTAAACAAAATGTAAAATTTAGTCATAGACCATCTATATTAATTAATGCAGAGAATTTTAATATGCATAATAAAGGTTATTTATATTATTTAATTCGTGAATTATTTATGTTATTATATTCTACAAATAAGGATAATAGAGGTATTATACCATATCAGAAGAAACCAAACTTTAATGATCTAAAATTTTGGATATCAAATAATATTACAGAATTTAAATCATATTCAATACCGTCCGATGTTTTACTACAAATAACAAAACAATTTAAAATGAAGGAAATATAATGAATCTAGAAGAATTAGAAGAGTTTCGTGATAGCTTAATAAATGGAAATTTTAGAGATGCTGCTGCTACAATTTCCAATTTAAATCAAGACTTATTTGCAGTTTATAATTTATGTATTGATTTTGATATGGGATATGATGATTTAGTTGGTGATTTATTAATAGTAGCTGATATTTTAATACATAAAGCAGATGAGAATGGCTCTCGTTAAATATACAGTGCAGCAGATAAAAGAGTTTGCTGCACATTTAAAAACATTGGGAGCTTATGTTCAGCAGCCAAATCCTGCTATTGTAGGACTGCTTCTAACTCAGATTATTGGTTCACAGGATGCAAAATCTTTATACCCAACAATAATGGTTTTATTAAATTTAGGATATGATACACTTAGAGGTAGAATATATGAATATAATATTGTGGGTAAATTACTTCAACAATTGATATATATTCATTCGATTAGAAATAATGATGAAAGAGTATTAGAAACTGCAGTTGCTAATTTTAAATCTGCTTTAAAAAATATTGTAACAGCATATACTTCTCGAAATAAAATTAAGAGTTCTAAAGCAAAGTTAATAGATTTTACAGTTACATATTATGGTAATTGTTTTAAAAATTTAGTATCATATGATGGTGACTTTAATGATATTTTAAAACCAAAAGATGATAAAACTTATAAATTATTAAAATCTAATTTATATCCATTATTTGAAGCATTAACATGGATTCATCAATTAAATAAAGGATATTCTCAAACAGTTATTGATTGGGTATATTTTAATAAAGGGTTTGATACAAAATATGCAGATAAGAAATTTGTAGTATTTGAAGAAATTAATTCAGTCCATACTGAAGTTAAAACATATACATTAAATGAATTTAAAAAGAATATTGCTACAAAATATTTATTAAATCCTTATGGAACTTATTTTGATAGACATCAGGATAATAAATCATTTGAAGTTGATTTAGTTTTAGGTGGAATGGCTGATAGAGGATATGTTAAAAATCAATTTTTAATATTAGATGCTATCACGGAAAACTGGAATAAACTTAATAATAAGCAGAGATTGGCATTTGCATTGGAAGATGAATATATTGATCCGGCAATAGCAGAAGAGATAATTTTACTAGTTGGTGATCCTAATGAAGGAACTCGTAAATGGCAACTTAAGAATTTATTATCTATTAAGTTTTTTACTTTAGTAAAAGATGATTTAATGAAAGCTAAACTTGCTTTAATTTCTTCTCAAAAATTATCAGAAAGTAATAGTATTAAAGTTACTCTTAACTCTGGTTATGGTATTTATGGTATGGCGACTTGGAATTATGGAAATAATCTAATTGCTAATTCAATTACAACAGGTGGTAAAATTTATGGAATTAAACACTTCCAGCAAATTGCATCTAATAGATTAAAGAAAGAAAGAGATAAAATCGGCTCAGGATTTTATGATGGAAAATACACCCCAGTTGCTGAAAAGTCAATATAGTAGAAGATTAAATCTTCTACTTTTACAAAGGAAATGAAAATGATAGAACAAGAAAAATTAACAGAATATACAAATAGAAAAGCTGCACTAGAAGTTGAATTGGAAACAATTAAAACTAATATAATTATTACTGAGCAGAATATTAAGCAACAGGAATCTTTATTTATAGAGCAGTTTCAAACAACTGATATTAATAAATTATCAGAAATATCAGCATCTTATGAGGTACAAATTAAACAAGCTGAAAAAGAATTAGCTGAATTGGAGGAATCAGATGTCTAATAAATTATTAACAACAACTGAATTATATAAGGGTATTAAAAGTCGACAAATTCAAAGCGAGATTATTAAATTTAGTAGCTCATTAGAATATGAGGTAATTAATAAAATTGTAAAAATAAATAAAAATAATTATGATGTTTTAAATTTGATATATTTTACAGCATATGATGATATTTTTAAAATAAATAATTTATTTAAAAAATTATTTATGATGGATATATGTGATAAATCAAAAAAATTAATTAAAAAAACATTATTAAATTATATTAAGAAAGGAGATATTGTATTATCTAATAATTTTTCAGAAAAGTTTGAAGTGATTTCTAGAGATTATAAAAATCAATCATTTAAAGTGGCTGCAAATTATAAAAATTATTTTAATATATTAGAAACTGATATTATAAAATTAAAATTAAATAGTATATTTAAAATTGGAGATGTTGTTGAACATATATCAGGTATTCAATTAACTGAAAAATATTATATAACTAATATAATTGGTGATTTATTAATATTAAATAATGATACAATTGATTATTGTTCAAATTTTAAATTAGTAGAAGATGAACTATTTAAATCATATTCTTCGAAAAATATTAAATTGTCAGTAGGTGATGAAATATTGTATAATGAAAAATATTATACAATTTCAATTATTGAAATAAATAGAGTTGATAAAACAATTTATTATTATGTAAAAGATCAAAATGATATAGAATTGCATTTTAGACTTGTTTCTAATCAATTTAAATATAAAATTAAACCAATTGAATTTCAATTTGAAGAAATTAAGATTCAATTAATTAATGATGCTAATATTTATACAATCGAAGAAGAGTATTATGATAACAATTCTTCATCATATAAAATTAGATCATCTAATAATGAAATAAAATATTTAGATAGTTTAAAAGATATCATTTTATACAAAAAATTAGATTCCTGTTATAAACTTAGAATTGGAATGGCATGTGTATTCAAAGATGATGTTTTTACTATACAAAGTATTGAATTTTGTGATAAGTATATTAATTTAAAACTCTCCAATAGTTTTGGAAGTTTAATTTGTGATGCTAATTTAGATAATAATTTAATTTTAGTTGATGAGTCTTATATTTTTAATCCTAATTTTACAGATTATAAGGTTGGTAATAGATTTAAATTATTACACGGCGAACCAAAAATAGATAAGATTGGATATGATATAGATGGAATTTATTTAAAACAATCTAGATCGACTATGAAATATTACATAAACAATATCAAAAATGGAACATATAATGGATAAGAATATAATATCAGCAATCATTCGTGATGATGTAAAATATGAAGTTGGTAAAAAATTAGTTTATATTAGTCGATCAAATAAGAGGTTTAAACTTAATAATTTATATAGATTAATTGATATTAATATTGTAAAAGTTTTTATAAATAATTCATCTCATGATGAAGATGAATTCTTATTATCAAATGAACTTGATGAGCATCAAGTTATGTCACCTAAACATTTTAGAGTATTGTCAGAAGAAGATATTGTAATTGATAATAAGCATATATGTAATGGATTTACTTCTGATTTTGATGAATCTGATTTATATGTTGGTATGATTATTAAACCTTATAATTATAAAAATTCAACTGAATCAAAAAATGCAATTAAGGTAACTAGAATATCAATAAATAAATCATCAATATCAGTATATGCTGATAATTTTTACTGGAAAATTAATGAATATGAAATAATTAAAAATAATGATAATACTTGGCAATTGCCAAATATGTTATATAAGCCAGGTGATTTGATATATACAGGAAAATCTACAAATGATTTTAATATTAAAAATAATATAATTACAGAAATATTAGTTTATAATAGTAATTATAAATATTGTACTAAAAATAATAGATATGATGAAGCTGATTTACTAAGTAAAATTAAAATAGAAGATCCAATTAAATTAAAAATTGGATCTAAATTTTCATATATTAATATAGATGAAACATTATTTTATGATACAATAAAAACAATTGTAAATTCAAATGAAAATATATTAATTATTGGAAATTTGAGTAATACAATTCTTGATTATGATAGTGTTACATATTATAAAACAGATATTGATTTAAATCATTATCCTATTAATTTTAAGATAGATTCTATTAATATGCAAATATCCAAAATATCATTATTGAATGATAATATTGTATATAAACTAGACTCTTCTGGTGTATTAGATAATTCAGCAATTAAAAATCTAATTGGTTTATATAATGAATTTCTATAAGATAATGTTCATATTGGGCCAAGCCTAATAAATCAACTAAAACTAAAATATATTTTAGAAATTAAAAAGGATTAAAAATGGAAAAGCATTTACAAGAGAGAGAAGATAAAAAAATTATGGAAAAACTTAATAGTTCAACTATTAAAAAGCAAATTAGAAAATCATTTAAAAAAATAGATGAATCAAATGATGAATCAAATAAATATTCATTTAGTATAATATACAAAATGTTTATGTCAGTGGTAAATAACACAAATATATCATTTTCAAGTAAGTCTATCTTACTTGAAAATGTAAAAGAAGATGACATAATAGAAAATATTATATATATGTTTAAAAATATATTACAAATTAATAATTTTGTAAATATAAATAATTTACCATTACTGGTTAAAATAATAGAGAATGTTAGTGGCTACACAAAGAATCAAATATACAAATTAGAAAAAATTGATAATACTTCAGATATTATTAAAATATGGATTAGAAATGATTTTGGTGAATTAGACTGGAGATATATGTCAAATATTAAGGGCATTACAATCAAAGAGGCTGTTTATATAATGGAAACTAATCCAACTGTTCAAAATTTTAATTCAATGTCTTCTGAAAATTTAAAAATTTCAGAAGAATTAAATAAATTGAATAAATTAAATTCGACAAATTTGAAGATTGGTTCAAAAGTAAATGTATTTGGTTCAGTTGGTTTTAAAATTAAAAAAATTAAATTTACTGATTCGGAAGATGAAAGAATTTCCAATATATTATTCAAAGTTGTTAATAAGGAACTTAATCAAAAATTATGGGTTAATTTTACTGATATGGAAAAGAATGATACAATAATCAAAAAAGACATTCCAACAACGCATCAATATGAATCTTATTTATATGATGATAAATCAGATATTAGAGTTAATATCACAAATGCTGATTTAGGAAATCTCGTAAAATTTAAAAATGATTTTAGAATATATATCATTAGTAAAATGATTTCAATTGATCAGAATTTCTTCGTTAATCTTAAAACATTTGATGGAAAAGAATTAAAAAATATTAATACTAATTCCAATATATTATTTCATATTAGTGAAAATCTTGAAAATTATAAGGATTTACAAGATAAGGCTAATTTATTAACACAAGAGATGTATACAAATGAAGAAATAGAAGTTAATTCTATTAATGTATTTCAAGGAGATATTGTAAAGTTCAAAGATTATGATTCATTATATGTTGTAATGAAGTTGCATATAGAAAAAGGTGCCATAAAAAGTGTTGACATTGAATCATTTGATGAAACAAAAAAATATAATATACTACTTGAGTTATTATATCATGTTGATTATAAAAAAGATGTATCTGAACAAGCTCAAATAGAAAGTGATAAAATGATATCTCAATATAATAAATTGGAAAGAATTAAAACCTTTATGATTAATTTTATAAATCATAAAGTATATATGTTAATAAAAAGTGTTCTTGAAGATCATATGATAGATTCATTAGATGAATATGATTACAAAAACTTCAATGAACATCTTTATGATGGTTCACATAAAGATGAAGAGTATTACATTATGATGGAGTCTGAAATAATATATAAATATATTATATCTGAAGATATAATAATTCATCAGAAAGCATTTAACTTTATCAATCATTTTAGAAAGTATAATGTTTAATTTTATAACATTAAAAGATCCTCACTATTCTTTTGGATTTCAAAATTCACTTAGATTTAATTATGAGAAAAATATTTTGCACAAGTTATCATTTGTGCAAAAATATTGTAAATCAAATGGAATATCCCATAAAATATATACTGGTGATGTTTTTGATTCATCTCATGAGGATAAATGGTCCTTTAAGAAATATAGAAAGAATAAAAGAGTTCTAGAAGCATTTCCAAGATCAGGTATTAATATTTATTCAAATCAAGGAAATCATGATATGTTTCATGGTCTTGAGGATTCCAAAGATACAATTTTTGGTGAAATGGTTCATGATGGAATTATTAATAATATTTCTATGGTACCTTTAATTAAAGATATTGGTGAACATAGAATTCATATACAAGGAATTGATTTTGCAAATAATCAAGAAGTTGTAAAAGAAAAACTATATCATTTTAATAAATATGAAAGAGACAATGATAAAATATTTAAAGTGGTTGTATTGCATTCAAATATTAGTCCAGAAGATGTTATATTAAATGATATTAATATAACAGATTTTACATATAGTTCTCTTGTGTTAAATTATCCAAATGTTGATATGTTCATATGTGGGCATTATCACGTAGGATATGATACGCAATGTATAAAAAGAAAACCTAGAATAGGAGGTAAAGATGCCTGGATAATAAACAATTGGAATTTCACTAGAGTATCTAGAGATTATGAAACTGAATTAGGAGAACACACTCCTGAATTCGAAGATATTAAAATATCTGTAATTGATGATAAATTTGTAGTTGATTGTGAGACTGTTATAATTCCACATGAAGTATATGAGGAAACATTTACACCTAAGTTTATTGAAATAGATAAACTTTCAAAGAAAGAGATTTCAAGTTTTTTTAAAACAATCAATGTTTTAACTATAAAGGAATCTGTCGGAATGAGCGATAATGAACAATTAGATGCCTTTGTAAAGGTTAAAAATTATGATCAATTAGTATTAAATACTGCAATTGATTATTTAAATGATGCACAATCATAAAAGGAAATGTAATGAATTATAGAAAAGAAATAATTGAAATATTTAAAAATGATAAGAGAACACTGAAAAGTATTCAAAATATAATTAAAAAAAGTGAGCCTACTGATTTAGAATTATTGAAATTTGCTACAAAGAAAAGAAAAACTAATATAAAATTAAAAAAATTATTTGAAGAATATAATAAAGATAATTCAAACTCAAATGGTTTTAATAATGAAGAATCTACATTTAAATGTGTAACTGATTGTGTAGCAGAAGAAGAAGTTGATGATTGGTATGTTGATGAAGAAGAAGAAGAAAGTATTTTATTATATGATAATGCATACTCATTTTTTATTAAAAATATTCATACTATAAATGATATTCATATACTAGAGAAACTAAGTAATTTATTAAAAGAAGAATATGATAATAACAAGAAGACACATCATAATAATATTGAAAACTTAGTAGATGTTATCATTAATTATCTTGGACATTTACCAAATAATTTTTGTGATATAATTAGCAAGTTTTTAAATACTCATGAATGGGAAATGATTGATCTTGGGTATAAGAAAAAGAAAAAAACAGGGGATATAGTTAATGTTAAGAATTATGATAAAATGGAGCAGGATAAATTAAATGATCTAACATTAAAAGAAACAAAAGCATTATTTAAAGATGATATCACTTCTTTAAAAATTATTAAGAAAACTATTAAGAAATGTCTAAAAAAAGAAAAGTCTGGCGAATTTAATAAAGTTGATACAATAAATAGAGTATTAAATAAATTATCTAAACATGAACCGGAATATGATAAACTAAGAGAGATTATTATTAAATTCCAACATATTACAGATTTAAATGAATCATCATTTGAACCAAATGAATCATCATTTAAACATCAGGCTAATAAATCTTCTGATTTAAAAGAAATTGATATTGATAATACTGAAATTCCATTTATTATAAATAAAAAAACAATAACATTATTTATAAATAATGATATGAAAGTAATTGATACTGATCATTTAAATTATAAGAAGATTTTAAAAAATCTAACATCTGGAAATTTTTCAAAAGTTAGATTACTCATTGATATTAAATCTGAAATTATTGAGTTAAGTAATGGAAATTTTAAATTTAAGGATAATACTTTATTATTTAATAATAAAATAGTTAATGGTAAAATTGCTAAAGTTTTAATCGAGCTTATTAAAAATAAAAAGCGTAGTAGTTTGGATGACACTAAAATGAATAGCCTTATGAATTTTTATCAAAAATTATCAGCAAATCCATCAGATAGATCAGTTAATGAATTATTTGGATTTTTAAAAAATGGCAATATACCAATATCAGATAATGGTAATTTACTAGTATATAAAAAGATAAAATCTAACTTTATGGATTGTCATACAGGAAAAATTGATAATTCAATAGGAAAGGAGGTTGTTATGGATAGAGCTGATGTTGATGATAATTCTAATAGAACATGTTCAACTGGATTACATGTTTGTTCATATTCATATCTTGGTGAATTTTATGGTGATAAAATAGTTGTATGTGAAGTAAATCCTAGAGATGTTGTTTCTATACCAAATGATTATAATTATGCAAAAATGAGAGTTTGTAAATATAAAGTTATTTCAGATGTTACTAATGAAGGAGATATTCTTTTAAATGATCCTTTATCAATTTATATAGGCAAATAATAAATTTCTAGATATAGCAGGACTATATCTAGAAATTTTTCGCGGTATAAAAATCATTTAGGATTTAAATCAAAGATGATTTTTTTTAGAGAGTGATATAATATATAGCAATATCGATAAGCTATATACACTATATTTAATAGATA
>Ga0256837_1000466_pt1 | contig 34158 bp, 24 predicted proteins | sample 4562384metaG_FD_185976 | JGI IMG/M metagenome (GOLD analysis project Ga0256837, IMG submission 185976) | Hydrothermal vent microbial communities from Guaymas Basin, Mexico - 4561-384 | ecosystem: Environmental > Aquatic > Marine > Hydrothermal vents | place: Mexico: Guaymas Basin | collected... | reverse complement strand
CAAATACTTACAAAAATTTCTGAAATCCAAAATGTTGTCAAGGATAATAAGAATTTACTCCAGATTATCGCTGTGCTGAGTGCTTATACTCAAAAAGAGTTAGGTTTTATGTGCGAAAGTTGAGTAACTTATAAATAAGATTTAATAAAACACTCAGTAAAAGAGTTGTAAAATGCCGACAAGAAAAGTTATTTGATGTACAAATGTTAGAGGAAATTTTGACTAAGTTTCGCTTAAGATTATAAAGCCCCTATTTTAGGGCGATATAGCCTTTACAATATGACCCGACTTCTAGGGGATTAAAACACGAAACTTTTTACAATAATTACGATTCTAGTTTTCATAAAAACTACTTCGCTATAATTTCAAGATGAATCTTGAACAAACTATAAAACAGTTACCAACCTCTGCTGGGGTTTACCAGTATTTTGATAAAAATGGGCATATTTTGTATGTTGGTAAGGCTAAAAACTTATCTAACCGTGTTAAGAGTTACTTTAGTTTTACACCATCTCTTAAACCTAACCCTAGAGTATCTACTAGAATCTATCGTATGATAAGTCAGGTAGAAACTCTAAACTACATAGTTGTAAACTCTGAACATGATGCTCTCATACTAGAGAACTCTCTCATAAAACAGTTAAATCCAAAGTACAACATCCTGCTCCGTGATGATAAAACATACCCCTACCTTTACATAGACAACTCAAAAGATTTTCCCCGTTTTGAAATAACTCGTAAAATTATAAAAAGTAAAACTATTAGCTACTTTGGTCCATACTCTGTTGGTGCTAAAGATATACTAGATTCTATCTATGAGATAGCAAAGCTTGTTCAAAAAAAAGGCTCACTAAAATCTAAAAAGATATGTCTATACCACCAGATAGACAAATGTCTAGCACCTTGTGAACTTCCCATCTCAAAAGAGCGGTACAAACAAGAGGTTGATTTAGCTACACAGCTTATACAAAACAAAAAGCTACTCATATCTAAACTTCAAGAGAAGATGGAGTTTTATGCTGAAGAACTTAGGTTTGAAGAAGCTATGGCACTAAGAGATAGAATCGATAGAATCTCCCGTTCTGGGATAAAGAGTGAGATAGATTTCGCTTCAGATGAGAACTACGATATTTTTGTGCTTTATAACAGTGAAAGTCGTGCTGTTGTGGTTAGAATCTTTATGAGAGATGGAAAAATCATATCATCTTCTCACGATTTTATACAACTCAATGATGGTTATGATGAAGATGAGCTTTACAGTAGAGTTTTACTTGAGTTTTACCAAGATAACAAACCACCAATCATAGCACCGATTCTCATAACAAAAGAGTTTGAGAATCTTCAAATAGTACAAGAACATATAAGTGAAGTTTTTGAAAAAAGAGCAGATATTAGAATCCCACAAAAAGGCTCAAAGAAACACCTGATAGATTTAGCCCTACTAAATGCTAAAGAGCTTCTAAAAAAAGATACACAAGTAGATTCTGCTAAAACACTTTTTGGTCTAAAAGAGCTTTTAAATCTAAACAGATTACCTCTTAGAATCGAGATTTTTGATAACTCTCACATGGCTGGTGTTGCAACTGTTGGGGCGATGGTGGTTTATGAAAACTCGAAATTTGATAAAAAAAGTTACAGAACCTACCACCTAAAAGCAAAAGATGAGTATGCTCAGATGAGAGAAACACTAACTAGAAGAGTAGAATCTTTTGCTAAAAGCTCACCACCAGATTTATGGGTTATAGATGGTGGAACTACACTTTTAAAACTAGCAAAAGAGGTTCTAGATTCTTCTGCTGTTTTTATAGATGTAATAGCTATATCTAAAGAGAAGATAGATGCTAAAAGCCATAGAGCAAAAGGGAAAGCAAACGATATACTACATACTATAGATGATAGTTTTAAGCTACCAAACAGCGACAAAAGACTCCAGTTTATACAAAACATAAGAGATGAAGCACACAGAAGTGCCATAACTTTTCACAAAAAAACAAAAGTGAAACTAGACAAAGAATCATCACTATTTGAGGTGAAGGGAATCGGCATAGCAAAAGTAAAAAAACTACTAAATCACTACGGAACATTTGAGGAGATTAAAAAGCAATCTGTTGAGGAATTGAGTAGTGTTGTTAGTTTAAAAGATGCTAAGTTAATAACTTCTATATAAGAGTTATGATATATTTATAAATAATAAATATCTTAAAGGTTTTTGATGGGTGATATAACACCAAATGGTGAAGAGTTTTTATTTGAAGATGGTGAGATAATTTGCCAAACAGATATAGATAGCCGTATAACTTATGTAAATAGAAAATTTTGTGAAGTTAGTGGCTACAAACTTGATGAAGTTATGGGGCTAGAATATAAAAATATTTTGCATCCAAATATGCCATCGGAAATCTATTTTAAACTACTAAAAGATTTAAACTCCACACTATCTGCTAATGAAGTGATAAAAAATATCACAAAAGATGGCTTATATTATTGGTCAAATATGGAGATAATTGCTACTAAAAATGATAATGGTGAAGTTGTAGGTTTTATCTCTGTATCAAAACCTGCTTCCAAAAAAGATATTGAAAAAAATAGTGAGCTTTTTGAAAAAATGCTCAAAACAGAAAAAGATTAAGGCTTAAAAATGTTAATTTATAATTCTCAAAAAGAGTTTATAGGGATTGATGGAGATGATTTAAAATCTCTTGGTTTTGACAACTTATCACAACTAATGGAAAGTGCTAAAGAGTTTGCAGATTTTTTTGTAAAAACATCTGGTCATATCCATAACTTTAAACATGTTCATTGGATAGATTATATTTTATGTATGGATGATGGTGAAGAGGCAAAAGTTATCATAGAAGTGAATGATAAAAACTATAAATCTAATTTAACTGTAGATACTGCTTACCTAACTAACAACCCATCAGAAGAAGCATATTTAGTAAATCTTAAAAATTTAAGAGTTATTAGTGATATAAATTCAGAGATAGAAGTTGAAGAAAAGATAGTTCAAGAAGAGATAAAAGAGAGTAAACATACGCCAACTATAGATGAAACTATAGAAATAGAGGAAGAACCTATCACTCAAAATCCTATAAAAATAGCAGATGAGATTAAAGCAGATGTTGAGGAACCATTAGATCTATTACTAGAAGATGATGAAGTTAATGTAGAACCTGAAACTATAGAGATAGAAGTAAAAGAAAATATATCTGAAGATATTTCAGTAGAGATAGAAGATGAAAACAAAGAAGAGATTCCTGTTTATAAGTTTGACCCAAAAGTAGCATCTGATGAGCTTGGACTACCTATAGACTTAATCGAAGAGTTTATAGAAGATTTTATAAACCAAGCAAAAGAGTTTAAAGATGAACTTTACACTTCACTAGAAGATGATGATTTTGAGAGTGTTCAAAAATTAAGTCATAAACTAAAAGGTGTAGCTGCAAACCTTAGAATCGAAGATGCAAAAGATATATTAATCATTATCAACACTTCAAAAGATAAAAATGAGGTTAAAAAGAATCTAAATATACTCTATCAAATAATCTCAAAACTTGCTAATGAAGATGTTTTAGATGTTCCTAAAGTTACGAAAGATGATATATTTGATGATTTACTTCTTCCATTAGATGATGAGATACAAAGTGAAGTTACTCAAGAGATTAAACCTCAAGTAGATGTTTCTATAGAGATTGAAAAAGATTATATGATTGATTTAGATGAACTTGATAGTGATGAAAAAATAAGTTACGATAAAGTTATAGCAGCAAATGAGATTGGTTTAGATGAAGATAGTTTTAACCAACTATTTGATGATTTCAAACATGAAACAAATATTTTATCTGAAAATATTCAAACTGCTATAGATAGTGATGATTATAAAACTTGGCAACAAAGAGCTATAGATCTAAGAAGTATGAGTGAAAATATGCGACTTTATAGCTTGAATGATGCTCTAACAACAATTATAGATACAGAAGATAGCATAAAAGTGCAAGAGGCTTTAGATACTATAAAATCAATAATTATAAAAATAAGTGAACAATAATGGGCTTTAAAATAGTAGATAAATTAAGAGTTATTACTCTAGTTCCTATTTCTATTTTAGTTATAGGAACTCTCTATTATTTAACAAATTTTTATAATTTAGAAAATAATTTTATATTCTCTATTAGTGCAATTTTTATTTTTTTTATATCTATACTAATAAGCATACTATCAAATAAATTTTTAAATAATATTAATGAAAAGTTTAAAATACTTGAAGATTCTGTACTAGAGAACCAAACAGATAAACAATTAGCATTAGAAGCTAGTAAAGCTAAATCTATGTTCTTAGCCAATATGTCACATGAGATTCGTACACCTTTAAATGGAATCGTAGGTTTTACAGAACTTTTAAAAGATACTGGTTTAGATGAAGAGCAGTCAGAGTTTATCGAGATAATTGAAAAAAGTTCAGAAAATTTACTTGAGATTATAAATAATGTACTTGATCTATCTAAAATCGAAAGTAATAAAATAGAGATAGAGCATATTAAATTTAACCCTATAGAAGAGTTTGAAAATGCGATAGAAGTTTATGCTGTTCGTGCTAGTGAAAAGCATATAGATTTAAGCTGTTTTATAGACCCTGAATTAGAAAACCCCATAAAAGGTGATCCTACAAAAATCAAAGAGATTCTTATAAATTTATTATCAAATGCTGTAAAGTTTACAAGTAGCTCAGGTGCTATAAATGTAGATATAAGAAAAGTAGAATCAGATGATGATAACACTACTAAAATCAAATTTATAGTTGAAGATAATGGAATCGGGATGACTCCAAAACAAAAAAGTAAAATTTTTGATGCATTTGGACAAGCAGATATATCTATAACTAGAAAATATGGTGGAACAGGTCTTGGACTTACCATCTCTAGCAGTTTTGTGGAGCTTATGGGTGGTGAACTAGATTTAGAAAGTGAACTAGAAAAAGGAACATCATTTTTCTTTACACTTGAATTTGAAAATGGTGAAAAGGTAAATAAAAGTTTAAAAGATAGTTTCTCAACTATAAATGCCTTAGTTTTAGAAAATAGCCATAAAAATAAAAAACAGGAAAATTATCTTCATGAATATTTAGATTATTATGGTGTTCATTATGCTATATTTAATAATTTAGATACCCTTAATAAACTAAAAGAGAAAAAGAAATATGATATATTATTTATCGATTATGAATATACAAGAGAGGAATGTTTAACTAGACTAGATGAGCTTCCACAAGCTTTAGTATTATTAACAAAATCAAATTATATGAGAACTATAGAATCTTTAAATTTAGATACATTTAAAACAATATATGAACCTATAAATATATCTAAGATTAAGCAAATACTAATTAACTATAACTCTGAAAGTTATCAAAAACAAAAAGAAAAAAAAACTATAAATAAAGAAGCTAAATTTGATGCAAAAATTTTAGTTGCTGAAGATAATATCATAAACCAAAAACTTATAAAAAGAACATTAGAAGATATTGGTCTTAGTGTAACTATAGCTTCAAATGGTTTAGAAGCATTTCAAAAAAGAAAAGATGATAATTTTGATTTGATTTTCATGGATATTCAGATGCCTATTTTAGATGGAATAGAAGCTACTAAAGAGATTCTAGAATATGAAGAGGATTACAATAAAATTCACATACCTATTATCGCACTAACAGCAAATGCACTAAAAGGTGATAGAGAAAAATTCATGGGTGCTGGTTTAGATGAATATACAACTAAACCATTAGTTCGCTCAAATATATTATCTCATCTAAATAATTTTTTATCTGATTTTATTGTTGAAGGTGAGTATGTAGAAAGAAATTTTAAAGAGCTTCAACTACTAACAAATGAAGAAATACAAATAGAAAAAGCATTTAAATACAGTTATAAACATGATATATTACTAATCAAAAGTAACTCATTTGAGATAAAAATATATCAGCAAATTTTAAAATCATTAAATTATAGTTACCAGATTTTAAAAGCTGATGAGAATTTAGATAAAATAATACATAATTATTCTTATAAACTTATCATATTTGATAAAGGTTATGATGGATTAAAGTTAGATCAATTCTCAAAAAAAATAAAAGAGTTAAATGAAGAAAAAATGTTAAATACTCACTTAGTTATGATTAGTAATTCAGAACTAGAAGATGATGAAATATTTATAGATGAGATAGTACCTAAAGTTATAAATAAAGATCTACTTCATAAAGTTCTTGAAAAATATTTAAAGGTAAATAATGTCTAAAAACAACTTAACAATTTTAGCAGTAGATGATGATTCTATAAATCTAAAACTATTAAAATCTATGCTAAATAAAAGTGGTCTAGCACAAGAAGTTATTCTAGCTATGAATGGCTCAGATGCAGTGGAGATACTAAAAAATAGAGATGATATAGACTTAGTACTATTAGATATTATTATGCCTATAATGAATGGTATAGAGGCTATAAAAGTTATCCGTGCAGATGAAAATTTAACTCAAGTCCCAATCATAGTTTTAACAACAGATGAAACTAAAAAAACTGAAGCACTAGAGGTTGGAGCAAACTCATTTATAACTAAGCCTATAAGAGGTAATGATTTAATTACAAAAATAAATGATGTAATTATATAAACTACCTCTTTTTAAGAGGTAACATAATGCGTAATTGGTTCTGGTTTATTAAAATAATAACCTTGAGAATAATCAACTCCAAGCTCTTTTACAATTTTAAAAATCTCTTCATTCTCTATAAATTCTGCAACAGTTTGAATATTTTGCTCTTTAGCAAATGTAACTATACTTTTTACAACAGATTTAGAATAACTACTTGTTTGAATATTTTTAATTAAACAACCATCTATTTTTAATATATCAGGTTGATAATCTAATAATCTTTCATAATTAGAATACCCTGCTCCAAAATCATCAATAGCAATTCTTACACCATAACTTTTAACATCTGAAATAAACTGCTTAATAACTTCAAACTCTTTAACACTCTCATCTTCCAGTAACTCAAAAACAATTTTTGAACCGTATGAAGAGTATTCATCTAAAAGATTTAATATATTTTCTCTTGTAGTTTTTTGCTCAATATCTAATGCAGATAAATTGATAGTTATGTTTATATTGTATTGTTTTAAAACAAAAAAAGCATTGTTAAGAACTCTTTTTGTAATTTGAGCATAATGACTACTTTTTTTAGCTGTATCTAAAAAGAAAAATGGTGTTTTTACCGTTCCATTTTCATCTACTAAACGAACTAATGATTCATACTTAGAAATCTCCAATGTTTTATTATCTACAATAGGTTGGAAGTATGAGATTATTTTATCGTTATCTAAAGCTGTTTGAATCATTGAAACAGTTTTAAGGTTTTTTAAAGCTTTCATCTGAATATAATCTGCTAAATTATTTGCCACTAAAAAATCTTTTCTATCTTTTAGTAATTTTCTAATACCTAGCTTTGCAGATTCTAACATCTTATTTTTTTCATAAACAACACTAATACTCACGGCTATATCATAGTTTATATAATCTAAAGAGATCATATCTTCTCTAATAAGATCTTGTAATTTTTGTAATTTTTCTACAAATAATTCTTTTGTAATAAAATATTTATTATAATCTAAAAGTAGTGCATACTCACCATTGTCTAAAACATAAAGCATATCAAAATCATAAATATTTGAAAACCTTTTTTGAAGATGTTTTGTTGTTTTCTCTTGTATTTTTTCTATAGTCTTAGAATCATAAAACTCTTCAATCATATCAAATTTATCAAGCTTCATATAGATAAGTATAGGTTTTTCAAAATCTTTAATGGCACTTTTTAATTGTTTACTAGGGTTCATAATATCTGTAACATCATGTCTAAGTGATATATATTCTATAGTTTTACCATTTTGATCAATAATAGGGATAATAGTGCTGTCCACATAATAGCTTTTAGAATCTTTTGTTTTATTTCTCAACATACCTTGCCATACTTTTCTATCTTGTGAAATAGTTTTCCATATATCATCATAAATCTCTTTTTGATTATCAGGGTGTCTAACAATATTATGATTTTTACCAATAAGTTCAGCTCTCGAATAACCAGAAATTTCACAAAAAGCATCATTAGCATAAGTGATAATCCCTTTTAAATCTGTTTTAGTAACTATAGAACTAAAGTTTGAAGCCTCTTTATATATTTTTAAAAAATGTAGATTCTTTTTTGCTTCATAAAGATACTTTGTTCTTTGAACAATTCTTTTTAAAACAAGAGCTAACTGTTTAGTGCTTAACGGTTTAAAAAGATACCCGTTGATACCTAAATCAATACTATCAAGAAAAAAGCTATACTCACTATGTGCAGAGATAATAACGATAGCTATATCATTATCAATTTTTCTTATCTCTTTACACATATCTAACCCATTAAGATTAGGCATATTTATATCTGTAATTATTAAGTCTATATTATTATCTTGAAGTTTATGTAATCCATCATTACCATCTACAGCAAAAATAACCTTATGAAAAAGCATCTCAAATATAGCACCAGTTTTTTCTCGTATCTCCTTATCATCTTCTACATATAAAAGTGTTAAATGTTTTGAATCTTCTTTAATTTTTATTAAGTCTTGCAAATTTATTTCCTATGACGATTTTTTAAATTTTCTATATCTTGAATAGATAAACCTGTTTTTAAGGCAATAATCTCAATATCTAAAACATCTAAAAGATTTTTTGCTATCTCTAGCTGTTTTCTTTTTTTACCTTTTTCCTCACCCTCTTTCAAACCCTCCTTTAACCCTTCCTCTTTTGCCATCTCTTTAGCATAATCCATCACATTTTTATAGTCTAATCTTGCCTTTAAATCTTGTTGATATGAAAATTGTTGCTCTTTTGGTAAAGCTAGAAATTCTGCTACATCGAATGCTTGATGTATAAGTTTATCATTTTTAAAGCTTTGTGGTATCTTATCTAGGTTATTTATATTACTTAGTGTATATAGCCAATACTCCAAATGGTTAGATAACTCCTCTTCATTCTTTTTAAACTTTGGCATCTCTATGTAGTAATAAGTCAATTTTTCATAAAATGGTTCTTTTGTAGTTGTGTCACATAGTTGTACTTTTGTTAGGTAGTTATCGTTATGTTCATTCTCAACCATATTAAATTCTAATATACCAACAAAATATACTTTTTTAAGTTCATAATCCCAATCGCCCCTTTTAGATTGCTCTTGGATTGGGAAGCTAGTGTAGTAAACACTTCTATCTTTAAAATATTTTTGTTTACTTCTTTGAAGTTCAACTATAAAATTATTATTTCTTTCATCAGTACAAAAAACATCAAAAATAGCTTTTCTATCTATAATGTTTAAACCTAGCTTCTCTAAATTTCTATACTCTATATCTACTATTTTATCTTCAATATCTAGTAAATCATTTAAAAAGCTTATAAGTAACTCTTTATTTTCTTCTGTTCCAAAAAGCCATTTAAAACCAAAATCTGTAAATGGGTCTATATATCTCTCTTTTATTGTCATACACATTTTATTTATCTTCCATATTTTTTATACTTCCACATCTTAATTCAAATACACTACCATTATCAGTATGTTTATATATTAAATCACCACTAAAACTTTTAGACATAATATCTTTACTCATATAAAGACCTAAACCTGTACCTCTACCTTGTTCTTTTGTTGTAAAATACGGATTAAAAATCTTTTCAACTACATCTTTTGGTATTCCACCTGCATTATCCTCTATCTTAATTATCACTACACCATCAGTTTTTTCTATAAATATTTTTATAAATTTATTTTCTTCATCTACATCTTCAAAAGCATCTCTAGCATTTGAAAGTAGATTTATGATAACCTGTTCTATTAAATCTTCATGAGCAAATAAGCTAACATCCTTATCAAGTTCAATAATATCAACTTTTATATTATGATTTAAAAGTTGTGTACCCATAATATTTAAAATAACATTTAACATATCTATAATTTTAAACTCTTTAGATATTTGAGATGGTTTTACAAAATTTATAAAAGTATCTATAGTTGATGACATCTTTTGACATTGGTTTTGAATAAAATCAGAATCTTCTTGTACTTTAGAATCTACAAGACCTCCCATACTTGATAATAGAGATAGATTTATACTAGAAGCACTTATAGCATTTAAAGGTTGTCTCCATTGATGAGCTATCATACTTATCATCTCACCCATCTGAGCATGTTTAGATTGTTGAAATAATTGTTCCTCTTTCATTTTTATATCAGTCAAATCTATAACAGTTATTATTCTATGGTTTTCACCATTTATAGTGGTATTTGAGCCTTTAACTAAAGCTATAAATCGAACATCACCTTTTCTATATAGATTTAACTCATAAGGTGTAACACTCTCTTGAGCTAAACTATTTTGAGCTTTACTTTGTTCATCTTTAGGTATGAAACTAAAAATATTCTTTCCAATAATATCATCTGTATTATCATAACCAAACATAATCATACCAACTTGATTTATTTGGCTAAGATTATAGTTCTCATCCCAAATAACTACAGCTTCCATTATAGTATCAAGGAGTATATTCATAGTATGATTTTTATCTATAAGTTTTTTGGTAGCTTTATCAACCATATTTTCCAATGTGTTATTAAAACCTCTAAGTTTTAATGTTTTTAACTTCAATTCACTAACCATATTTATTAAATTTTTATTTAACTCATCTATCTCTAAAATTGTAGTATCTACCTTTGGTATATTGTGTTCATACTTAGATATATTTGAACTCACGATAGAGAGTGTTGTTATCGGTTCTATAATAAGTTTAGAAAAAGTTTGAAACTGTTTAGAAACTATTTTATACATAAAAAATAATAAGATTGTAAACAATAAAATTAAAATAGTTATAACGATAGAAAAATGCTTTTTTATTAAAGTTGATATTGTTAATATATTTGATTTTTTAACAAAATATATAATATTTGAGCCTATAACATCTATCTTTTTATTAAAAAATAGATAAGTATCATTATTATATTCCACCTCTTTTATATATATATCATCTTTAACCATAGTAGATAAACTTTTAAATAAAGGTTCATCACTTTTAAAAATATTGATTTTTTTTGAATTTTTGTTATCTGTTATATTTTTTAACTCTGATGATATTGAGATTAATGTACCGTTCTTACTTACCATAGCCATATTAGTATCAAATGGTAACTTTTTATCTAAAATATCTTCAGTAATTTTTTCAATACTTATATCTAAACCGGTAACACCCTCTAAAGAAAGAGCATTATATATGGGGGTAATACAAGATATTAGCAAACTATTTCCAGCAGGATTGAAGTAAACATCTGTCCAAACAGTTTCCTTTTTTGGATTATTTTTTTTATCTGCTAAATAGTAGAAATTATAGTTTTTAATATTTACTGCTGAACCATATAGACCATAGATATTATCTATATATGGATAGATTCTAATCATATTATCATAGCTATTAAAGTATGTCGATACTACTAAGTTATTCTCCTCAACAATAGATTTAAATAAAGAATCCATCTCTTCACTAAAAAGAGCTTTTTCTCTCTCTTTTTTAGTTATTTTTGTTGTAGATGAGTAGTATAGAGAAGATCCAATTTTAGTTGTTTTATAAAAAGCACCATTTTGAGCAAAGTTAAATTTTATATCATAATCTATTATTTTTGGGAAAGAAAAAAGTTTTTGATGCTCTCTTTGTAAAAGATTGGCATAAGATTCTATATCTGAAAATTGTCCCTCAATATTTTTAGTTTCACTATCTATCACTATTTCTAAAATAGTTTTTGCTTTTTCTATTTCAGATGATATAATTTTGTCAAACATATATCCACGAGCTATGATAAATAAAGTTAGTAAAAAAACAATTACTGTAAAAAATAGCAAAATAATTATTTTTAAAAAGTTCTTATTTAACTTGTCTTTTAATTTGATTTTCAAATATAATTTCCTTAACTGTTAAATTTTATACAAGAACTTGTTTTAAAACCTCTTCGATTCTAGTCATACCTAAAATCTCCATAGAATCTTTTACCTCTTTTGGTATATCTTCTAAATCTCTCTCATAATTTTTTTGTGGAATTAACACTTTTGTCATACCAGCTTTATGAGCAGCTATAAGTTTCTCTTTTAATCCACCTATCGGTAAAACATCTCCACTAAGTGAAACTTCACCAGTCATCGCTATCTCTGAACGAATTTTTTTAGAGCTTAAAATCGAAGCTATAACACTTACCATAGCTATTCCAGCACTAGGTCCATCTTTTGGTGTTGCTCCATCTGGTACATGAATATGTAGGTCATATCTTTTATACACTTCACTAGAATCTACTTCTGTTTTTTCCTCTTTCTCTTTTGTAGTTAAAGGTAAATTATTAGAATCTATTTTTAGTTTTTTAGTATCTATGAGAGTTTTTACTACACTCATAGCAATCCTAGCACTCTCTTTCATAACATCACCTAGTGAGCCTGTAAGTTGTAGACTACCTTTACCTTTAATTCTTATAGATTCTATCTTTAAAACATCCCCACCAACTGCTGTCCAAGCAAGACCATTTACAACACCAACAACAGGAATTTTATCTGTTTTTTCAATCTCAAATACAGATTTATCAAAGAAATCTTTTAAGTTTTTAAGAGAAAGAGATACTTTGTTTGTATCTGGATTTATTAGAATCTCTTTTGCCACTTTTCTACTCATATCGGCTATACGGCGACGAAGATTTCTTACACCAGCTTCACGAGTATAACTATGAATCAACTCTTTTAATGCTGGTTTAGAGATACTAACCTCTGAGTTTTTAAGACCATGTTTTTTTAACTCTTGTGGAATTAAGTATCTTTTTGCTATCTCAAATTTCTCTTGTGGAGTGTATGAACTAACACTTATAAACTCCATTCTATCACGAAGTGGTGCTGGTATACGACCAACATCATTTGCTGTTGCGATGAAGATAACATCACTCAAATCTATATCAAAATTTAGGTAGTAATCTCTAAATTCACTATTTTGTTCAGGGTCTAAAATCTCTAAAAGTGCTGCTGTTGGGTCACCCCTTTGTGAACGAGAAACCTTATCTATCTCATCTAAAACTATCACAGGGTTCATCTTTTTAGCATCTATTAAACCTTGTGTGATTCTACCTGGCATCGCTCCAACATAAGTTCTTCTATGACCTCTAAGTTCATTAACATCCTCAAGTCCACCAAGTGCGATTCTGATAAGTGGTCTTTTTAATGCTGTTGCTATCGAGTTAGCTAACGATGTTTTACCAACCCCCGGAGGTCCTGAGAAACATAAAATAGCACCAGCAGAGTTTTCATGTTTGATACCACGAAGCTCCAACAACTCTTTTACAGCAAAATACTCCACGATTCTCTTTTTAGGCTTTTCAAGTGAAAAATGGTCTTTATCTAGTTGATTTTCAACATCATAAATTTTAAGTGATTTTTTAGCTATATCACCAAAAGGAATCTCTAAAACCCAGTCAAGATATGTTTGTGTCATAGACGCATCTGAAGAATCTGGGTGCATCCTAGCAAATCTATCTATCTGCTTAGTTATCTCTTTGTAAGCATCTTCACCCATCTTATCTTTTTTAGCTTCACACTTTTTACGATACTCCTCTATCTCTTCATCTCTAGCAGTATCTGTCCCTAACTCTTTTTGAATCTGTTTTAGTTGCTCTTTTAAAAAATACTCTTTGTTCACCTGTTCTATATGTGAGTGAACTTTAGTTCTTATCTCTTTTTGAAGTTTATTTGCCTCAATCTCCTCTATAAGAAAATCTATCAAATCTAAGAATCTTTTCTCGGTATCAACCTCAACAAAAAGTTTATATGCTTGTTCTTTTTTTAGTTTAACCGTTGAACATATCAAATCTATTATACGATTATGGTCGTGATTTTCCTCTATAGTTTTAATTAAATCAGGAGGAAAATAGTTACTTACACTAGATAATGTTCTAACTTTTTCAAGTAAAATCTCTAAAATAGCATCTATCTTTAGTGAATTTACTTTCGTAGATTCTAAAATCTCAACTGTTGCTACTAAAGGATTCTTAGAGATCTCAGCACTCATTTTTGCACGAGCCAACCCTTGAAATAAAACTTTAACTCTACCATCAGGAAGTGCAACTTTTCTCATAATAGAACCAACAACACCCACACTATAAAGAGAATCATAATCTCTCTCACCCTCATGTGATGGTTTAGTTGAACAGATAATCAATAATGAGCTTTCTTCTAAAGCCTTAGTAGCAGCTTCTATATTCTCATCATCACTCAAAAAAATTGGAGAGATCATAAATGGATATAAAAAAATATCATCCTCTGCTATAACAGGAATATCTGCTGGAAATTCTCCATAATTACTTAAATTCATTATCTATTATCCTTTAAATTATCATTTTCTTGTACTGAGTTTCTTGAAACTACACTAACTGTATCTGGAATTAAAAATTCATACCAACTAGAAGTTCCATCACCCTCAAACCATTCACGATACCAAGGTGTAGATGCTCTATCTACCTCACTCCAAACTATCCAAGGCTCGGGCTTAATCTCTTTATAATACTTAGCACTTCTAGGTTTATCTAACCTTTTATACAGATCAGCAATAGTTTCATTTAAAACTGCCTTTGCCATATATAAGCGAGTTATCATACTATCTACAATCTCATAATATGTAGAATTTGGGTAGTTGTCTTTAAACATCTCACCATCTGCTATAGCTTCATTTATCAAAGCTTGATCCCGTCTAGGATTTGGAAGAGCCATATATTTGGCTTTTATTTTTAAATACTCTGCTTCCTCTTTTTCATTTAAAGTCGCATATCTTCTAATATATTCATTTAAAAAATGCTCACTTAAAAGATACTCTTCAAAGTGCATATGAGCTATAGCTAAAATCATAGTAGCTTCAGGAAGTAGTGGAGAACCAATATGTTCACCTTGAAGCGAAGCATAATAACTATCTGCTTTTTCTAAATTACCACTAGAAATATGCTCTATAATTTTTCCATACCAATAAACTGCTGGTTTGTTATACTCTTCAACCTCTTTCGTACAACCACTAAAAAATAGTGTTGTTGCTAAAACTAAAAGTATAAAATTCGTTTTTATTTTCATTTATTTCGTTACCTCAACTGTAAATAGGTTGCTATTCTATCAAAAAGAGGTATATATATCATTAAAAGAGATACACTTTTTACTTAAAAGTGCTATAATCACCAAATATTGAGTAAGGGTTTTTAATGAAATTTGATGTTAGTGTACCTCTTTTGGGTTTTGAAAATGTAAAGCAAGTAGAACTAAATAAAATTGATGACATTTTTATGAAGATGCAATCTTGTGATGATGAATATATCTCTTTCACACTTATCAATCCTTTTATTTTAAGAGAATATGATTTTGAGATTCCTCAAGTAACTCAGGATTTACTTGAGATTGATGATAAATCAAATATGTTAATCTTAAATATCGTTCTTTTACAAACACCAGTTGAAGATTCTGTTGTAAACTTTGTTGGTCCATTAGTATTTAATACGGACAACAATAAAATGGCACAAATTATTTTAGCAGAATCTGTAAATTATGGTGTTGCCGAAAAAATTTCTAGTTTTTTAAATAAATAGAAATTTTTCTTTCTTCCTTCATTAGGCTTTAAGCACTTATAAAGCCTAATCTATAGATAATAGAGATAGTTTAAATTTATTTTTGCTAAGGATTCTATTATGAAAACCTCATATTTATTAAAAACTATATTTATTTTATCTATTTTTACTTCAACACTATTTGCATGGGGTTCAAGTAATAATCCAACTATAAATGTAAATCCTACGACGGCTAGTATTAGTGAAACTGATTCTGGTGTAACTCAGGTAACATTAAACATAACTATTTCAGAGTGTCCAAGTAAAAAAGATATACTTGTTGAATACTCAACTGCTTCTGATACAGCTATAGAAGATGACGATTTTATTAAAACAGATGGTGAAATCACTTTTACAACATCATCATGGTTATCATCATGCACAAAAACTTATGAAGTTTCTATAGATGTTAATGGTGATACAGATTATGAAAATAATGAAACATTTACTTTAAATCTTCAAGTATCTGCTAATTCATCACAAAGCTATACAGAGGGTGATTTGGTATCTACGATAACTATTATAAATGATGATACTGCTACAACAAACACACCACCTACTATTGATACTATTCCAAATCAAACAGCTTACAATGAGATGTCATATAGTTTAAATATAGCAGATTATACAAACGATATAGATAATGACACTATCACTTATAGTTTAAGTGGTACTTTACCAACAGGACTAGATTTCAATTCAACAAGTGGTATTTTAAGTGGTACTCCTGATGAAAATGGTACATTTACACTTAGTGTAAGTGCAAGTGATGATGATGGTACTTCAAATACTATATCATTTGAGATGGATGTTTCAGACGAACCAGCAAGTTCTGGCGTTATAAATAATGCAAATGATTTATGTTATGACACAGTTACAACAAGTGGTTTTTGTGGTGGTATGTTTAGTATGATGTGTACGATAACTACACCTATTAAAAGTAGAAGTATAGATTCTCTAACAGATGTTCAAGCTATTTTAGCTTCTTCTAGTATGTTTAGTATGTTTAGTGATTGTGGTGTCGATGGTAGTTCAGGTAATTGTGAAGATTCATCAGCTATGAGTATGATGGGGATGTCAGCACTAAATAATGGTATATCTTATGATTTACCAGATTATGATCCAACTGATACGCATACAACATATACATCAGCTATGTTTAGTTTTATGAACTCATCTTATGAGTGGATAGCTACTTATGAAAAAGATGGGGCTACTTATCAAGGTGTTATAAATCCTTGTGGAACTTTACTTATAGAAGACCCCATCTTTGAGAGTTGTGGAATCTTCCCTAGTGCTTTAAATACTTGGGATAGTATAAATTCAGCTAATAATGATGAAGTTATCTATGCAGACACAGTTTATGCTAACAATGGTATATCAAGTTCTATAGATTGTTTAGAGAATCCATCAGCGAGTGCTGAAGATTGTAGTGTTGAAGAGATGAGTAAAAATCCACCAACTCTCCCTGATTTTATAAATTCAACTGAAGATGGAAGCTATACAGCATCAGGACTAGAAACTGACCCACAATATGGAGATATTACTATAGCTTCTAGTACAAGTGTTACTTTTGATTCTAACTCTACATATATAGATAATACAAGAAAAATTATGTTAATTAAAAGTTTAAATATTCATGAAAGTGCAACTGTTACTTTTAGTGCTGGTGATTACTATATAGGTGAATGGACAAATGCTGCTAGATTAGTCGTTAGAGCTGATGGTCCAGTTCGGTTATTTATAAATGCAAATATGAGCTTAAACAACAACTTCTTAGATTTCAATTATGATAGTGACAATGGTACTCCATCTGATATGTTTATATTTATTGGTGGAAATTTCAGTATGACCTCATCTGGTGGAGGTAGTGGTTATAATATGACAGCTTTTGTATTTACAAACGGAACATTTAATGCAGGAACAAATACAAATAATAGCTCTTTTAAAGGTGCTATAACAGCTGTTGGAGATATTACACTTAATAACAATCAAACTTACACTTATGATGATACTGGTTTAGAAGCTTATGGTTTTGGTGATTGTGATGGTGGTGGAAAGACACCTACACTAGGAAGACTTGATGCTTGGCAAACATCATTAGCCAATAGAGCTATAACGACAAAAATAGTGGATAAATCATTTTCTCTTACACTTGCTAGTTTAAATGATGATATGAATGGTACAATAGATAGAGATGGTATAACAGTTAAATATCAGCTTTACAATTATGATACAAATAAAAGTGTAACTGATTTAGATATTTGGGATATAACAACTGGAAGTCCAACAGCTATAAAAACTTTTTCAGATATAACTACTGCATATAAAGATATAAGAGTTAGGTTTAAATATTGTCAAGATTCAAACACAAGTGAGATAGTTAATTATGCTAGATGTTCAGATTATGGATACCAATTTTTCCAAGAGGTTGCTAGTAGTGATAACTTTGCTATCCGTCCTCATAAATTTATAATCACACCACTATCAACAAATTTAATATCTGCTAAAGATTATAATTTCACAGTTACAGCACCTAGTTATAGTGATGCTTTAACTACTAACTACACTATATCAAGTAGTGATTACAGCCTATCTGTAGATGAAACAAACTATATGCCAAATGGTGATACAAATAGTTCACTTTATGGTGATGGAGTGGTAAGTGGTTTTAATTTTATAGATGGAAACAGTACATATCTATCTATAAATTTTGATGATATAGGTAAAGTAAACCTTCAAATCCAAGATAGAAACTGGGCGATAGTAGATAGTGATGATACCTCTGCTAACTGTACAGATGATGGTATGTATATTTGTGGGGATACAAATGAAACATTTATACCTAGTCATTTTATATTTACGAACCCTACTCTTTATAATAATAAAAATACAGATTTTACATATATCTCAAATGATTTAGATATGTCAGCTCATATAGCCTTTACCATTACAGCTAAAAATGATGCAAATAACACTACTAAAAATTTCGATTCTAATTCATGGGAAAATCCAGTTGATGTAAACTTTAGTATCTCAACAACAGATACACCAACAATCATAAAAAATGAGATAAATGGAACTAAAAATATAGGCTTTAGTAATGGTGTAAAAATTATAGCTTGGGATGAAACAAACTCTTCAAAAAGATTAAACTTTAATTTTAAAAGAGAAGTTAATAGTGTAAAAAATCCATTTAATGTAGATGGTTCTGATGTTACTCTAAATGCTAAAAGTATCTATGCTTCAACAACTATAAGTGCAACACCAAAAGTAGCTACACAAACTGTAACGATGCTCTATGGTCGTACAAATGTAGCTAGACAAAGATACGATTCATATACTGGTAATGCTTTTATATACTATGAAACATATTGTTACTTAGAAGATTCCAACTCAGTAACTTGTGATAAAACTTTATTACCAAATGGTGTTAACTCTAAACATAGTAATGATATTAGATGGTTTATAAACTCTGAACATAACAGTTCAAAAGATGGTGTTATCGGTACAATTAAACACTATACAAACACTAATATCGTAACAGCTACTGCACCAACATCTTTAAATCCATCAACTACAACTTTAGTTTATGATAAAAGATATGGCTATCCATACAAAACTACAATGGAAAACAATAGCTCATCTTGGTTAATTCATAATGAAAATGATTCTAGTGCAACTAAAAATAAATTTTCAGTAGAGTTTGAGGGTAGTATAAGTGATTGGAGTGGAATTCATGAAACAGATTCAAGCACAAAAGACAATGAGATAACAAGAGTAAATAGGAGAAGTATGTGGTAAGAAACTGTAACAACAATAGATTTGCTTTTACAATGTTAGAGCTAATTTTTGCTATTGTTATTATATCTATCACTATTTTATCTCTACCTATGATGTCACAAATAAATGAAAAAGGTATAGAGGGTAACATTGTTCAAGAAGCAATCTTTGCAGCTTCTACAGAACTTATGGGTGCTTCTGCTGGGTACTGGGATACCAACTCAATGGAAGATAGTGACTATAGCCATATCTCTAGGGTTATAGATATTAATGGTGATTGTAATAACTCATCTTCAAGTGGTAGATATAGACTAAAATCTGGTCATATAGCTCAACCTTTTCATAGACGATGTGTTATCAGCACAACAGGAAATTGTTTAGATTTAGAGAGTTCTTCTTTTCCAAATCTAAATAATGCCCAACATTCATCTCGTAAAGTTTTTTTAAATGATAATCCAAGTAGTTCAGGATATAAAAAAACTTACTTTAGTAAAGTAGATGTTACAAGGGTTGATAATATAAAATATATAAGTGTAACGGTTAGTGATTCTGAGAATACTCTAGTTGTTCTTAAAATGCAAAGTGCTAATATTGGTGAAGTTGATTATTTTAAGAGGAGATTCTAAAAAATGAGATATAAGACTAATCGTTTAGGTTTTACTCTACTTGAACTTATATTTGTTATAGCTATAATTGGAATCCTTGGTAAATTTGGTGCTAGTTTTTTAGCTCAATCATACAGCGATTTTTTATACTCAAAAATAAATAACTCACTACAAGCTAAAAGTGAGATGGCAGTTGAATTTATATCTAAAAGATTACAGTTTAGAATCAAAGATTCTATTATTCGTAGAAAATCTAGTGATAACTCATTTGTCGCATTAAGAGATATTAATAACTATGGAAGTGATTATAATATTTTAGAATGGATAGGTAGTGATTCTGATGGATTTAGAGGGGAATCATTACCATTATGGAGTGGAGTTATAGACTTAGATGATTCAAACTCATCAACACTTAAATCACCTGAAACAAACTCAACAGCCTTAAATAATCTAATCAAAACATTATCTTATGATGAGAGTGATATAAATGATTCTGCTATCTATTTTATAGGTTCAGATACAAATATAGATGGTTATGGTTGGGATGGAGTGGCTCTAAGTGAGCAAAATAGTAGTGTTATTCACCCTATCTCCTCTACTCCATCTGATAATAACAGTAGTAACTTCAAATCTAGTATAGCTGGTGTAGATTTTAGTGGTGTAGATATTTATGAATACTATAAACTTTCTTGGAGTGCCTATGCTATTGAGCATAATGCTACTACTAATCAATTAACTTTTTATTATAACTATCAACCTTGGGCTGGTGAAAGTTTTAGAGATGGAAAAAGTGCAATAATTATGGAAGATATAAGTACATTTAGATTCAAATCTGTTGGTTCTATAGTAAAGATTCAAGTTTGTGTTAAGAGTGATATTATAGATGGTGAAAATGAGGGGGATTATTCGTTATGCAAAGAAAAAACTATATTTTAAAAAATAACCCTTCTAAAAAAAATGGTATAGCTATGATTATGGCGATAGCTGTTATAGTTGTGTTATCTACTATCATGGCACTATCATTATCACTAACATCTCAAACAGCGAAAAAAACAACTGATATTTATCTATATGAACAAGTTGTTCTTTACTCAAAAAGTGCTGCTGAACTAGCTCTTTTAGAGATAGCAAATAATGGCTGTATAAACAATTTTAACACCACTTTTGATAATATATATGATGCAAATATAACTATGAAATATATATATACAAATGAAGTTGCTGGATGTGATAAATATATAACTATAAATACACCAGAACAAAATGGTTCGGTATTAATGGATATAACCGTATCTGTAACAGATTCTACAATTATAAGTGAACCTATAAGGTACTTTAGAAGAATTATTCAAAAATTATAATTTTGTTGTATAATCCGATTTAAGCATAAAATAGATGAAAAATTTAATAAAAAAATTTAGATAATAATTAACTATTTAATGCTATAATTAATCAAATAACAAAAAAGGATAAATTATGAATATTTCACTTACTGGAAGACATTTAGAATTAACTGATGCTATTAAAGAGCATATGAACACATCTATAGAAACACTTAACAAATACAACATGGACATTATCTCAGTTAATGTTATCGCTTCTACTCAAACTAAAAAAGGTAAAGAGCATTCAGTTGTTGAGTTTGTTATCAACCTTGCTCATAAAAACTCTATCGTTATCAAACAAAATGATGGTGATTTATATGCTGCTATAGATTTAGCAACTGCTAGAGCTCAAAAAGCTATGAGAAGAATGCACGATAAAGATTCTGAACATCACAAAGTTGGTATGAATGAAGCTAAAGCTGAAATTGCTGATGTTAAAGCTGAAGCTGAAGCTATGGAAGATGAGATAGTTCCTGTTGTACTTGATCTTTATAAACCTCGTGAAGTTGAAGATGTTCTTCAAGATTTAAAAGCAAGTGATAAAATATTTGAAATTTTCTTAGATAACGAAGGTAAAACTCGTGTATTATTTAAAAAATCAAATGCTAAATTTGGATTATATTAAAAATTAAAAGTGGGACTTAAAGTCCCACATATTTACTACCCTCTATATATGACTATCACCTTCAACATAATATTCATAAGTTGCTTTACCTTTATGTTTAGCTTTATACATCGCAATATCAGCAAAATGGATAAGTTCTTTTTTATGAATACTATCGTGTGGAAATTTACTAATACCAACACTACAAGTTATACTTATTTTTTTTCCTTCAAAATCTATAGATGTAGATGATGCTTCTATTATCTTTTTTGCAAGAGTATCAATATACTGCATATCTGTAATATCTTCAATAATTACAGAAAATTCATCACCACTTATCCGAGCTAAAGTATCCTCTTTACGGATAACATTTTGAATATTTTTAGAAACTGTTTTTAAAACAATATCACCACCACCATGACCATAAGTATCGTTTATAGATTTAAAATTATCTAAATCTATAAAAAACAATAAAACAACACTATCATTTCTTTTAGCTCTACTTATAGCTTGGTCTAATTTTAAATCAAATAAAAACCTATTTGGAACTTTTGTTAAAATATCGTAATGTGCCATATGTTGTAGATATTCCATCTCTTTTTTTCTAGCATTCTCAGCATCTATTTTATTTTGTAAATGTTTAGCTATCTTTTCTAATTTTCTATTTACAATATCCATATCTATAGGTTTTGGAGTAAAATAATCGATTCCCATATTTAATGCTCTAAGTAAAGTTTTTCTATCATCAAATGCTGACATTATAATAATAGGCTTTTCATCATCAATATTTTTAATCTCTTGTGACATTGAAAGACCATCTAAAAGAGGCATATTAATATCAGTTAAAATAATATCAGGATTTAGCTCTTTAAAGAGTTTTAATCCCTCTTCTCCATTAAATGCTTGATAAAACTCTTTAACATCATCCTCAAGCATCATCTTCATCTGTTCTTGTGCTTCTACCTCATCTTCTACATAAAGAAGTGTGAAATTATTAATTAACATCATCTTTTCCTTTCAAGTGTATTGTGAATTTAGCTCCACATATTTCATTAACTACATCTATACTAGAATCCATCTGCTCTTCAACTATCATTTTTGACATATAAAGCCCTAAGCCTGTTCCATTTTTTTCCTGCTTAGTAGAAAAATATGGATCAAAAATATTATCTATAATATCTAAAGGAATTCCACCTGCATTATCTAATATTGTGATAATAATTTTTTCATCTTGGGTATCTAAAGATATGATTATTTTTTTCTCTTCAATCTCTGAATTATCAACTAAAGCATCTTTAGCATTATTTATAATATTCAAAATTGCTTGAGCAAGAGCATTTGGATAACCAATAGTTTGGTAAACTTTATCAGGTTTTGATTCTAGCTCTATTTTTATAGCATTACTTGTATAAATTGGTTTTGTCATATCTAAAATATCAGAGATTGTATCTCTTACATTAAACTCTTTTTTTATCTTTTCACTTTTGAAAAAATCTCTAAAATCATCAATCGTAGTTGACATCAAATTTATCTGCTTTTTAGAATTTGTCTTAAAATAATCTACACCTTCATCATTTAATTTACCTTTTTTATACTTAGATATAAGGAGTTGATTTACAAGAGAAAGATTATTTAATGGTTGTCTCCACTGATGAGCTATCATACTTATCATCTCACCCATTTGAGCCAATCTTGATTGTTGAAGCATCATAAGTTGTTGCTCTTTATTTTTATTTACCTCATCTTCAATTCTTTTTTTCAAGTCATTTTCATACTGTTTTTTCTCTTCAAATAAACTACCAACAATTAAAACAATTAAGGCATGTAACAATACAAATAAATTATAATTTATTATATTCTCAGAGATTGTACTTGATTGAAAAATACTAATTCCAGTATAGATAGAACATGATGTTATAATTGCTAAAATCACACTCATAAATGTTCCGTAAATTATCCCTTTATATGCTGAAACATATATAATTATAGGGATATTTAAAACTAATAATAAAAAAGGATTTCCTGCTATAAATTCTAAAAAACAACTATAAACTCCAAAAACTACACCATACAAAATATAATCCATAAAATCTATTTTTTTATAATGCGTAAATAGTATTAGTAAAAAAGGTGTAAAAAGAACTTGAGCCATAACATTACCAAACCACCAAGAAAACATAGTAGTAAAAAAATTATCACTAACTAAATCAGTATGAATTAACAATGCTATTGAGCCAAATAATGAACTAAAAATTTGTAAAACAAAAACTACAATTAATATTAATCCTAAAATATCTTTTAACTGTTCCAATTTATTGTTAAGTTTAAATTTTTCAAAAAGTGTAATCCCTATTAAAGCTTCTAATGAATTAATTATTGAAATTTCTATAGTTGCAAATATATCAACACCATTTATATATGCTAAGATAAATTGCCCTATAAAGATACCTGGTATCACTCTCCTACCAAATAATAAAGTAAATCCAAGTGCTATCCCTTCAGGAGCAAAAACACCTAAATTTACAATATTTACACCATTTAATAGCTCAAGACTTAAAACACCTGTACTAAAATATAAAAATGCCAATAAAAGTACTAAACTAATAGTTTCAACTTGCTTGTTTCCAACAATACTAGGCATCTAATAAACCTTTTGTATCATCCGGTAATGTTATTTTAAACATACATCCTCCATCAATATTTTTTACTTCTAATTTACCAAAACAATGTTCTTCAACAATTATTTTACTCATATATAATCCAAGTCCTGTTCCATCTTTTTTCTCTTTTGTAGAAAAATAAGGATTAAAAATTTTGCTGATTATATCTTCTGGAATTCCACCTGCATTATCTGAAATACTCAAACAATTTTTATCAACTTCAATATAAATTTTTGCTTCTTTTATATTTTTATCTATCAAAACATCTTCTGCATTTGTCAATATATTTAGTACAACTTGAACCAGCTCATTTTCATAACTTAAAAATTTAGAAACTTCTTTTATTGAAAAAGATAATGAGATATGTTTTTCCATTAAAGAGCTTTTTACTAATGAATAAACTTTATTAAATATTATCTCAAAATCTGTAACCCGTTTAGTTTTTTGAGGCTTAAAAAAATCTCTGAAATCATCTATAGTTGAACTAAGATGTTCAATATAATGTTGTATTTTAGTTGTTATATCTTTTGCAATTTCATTAGTTAAAGAGTTCTTATAAATTCTCATATCTATAACACTTACAGCAGCACCTATAGCATTTAAAGGTTGTCTCCATTGATGAGCTATCATACTTATCATTTCACCCATTTGAGCATGTCTTGACTGAGCAAACATTAGCTTATCTTTTCTACGGTTTTTTTCAACCTCTTCATAAACCAATTTTTCAAGATTATCATTTAAAAATTGTAATTTAAAAGTTTTTTCACTAAGCTCTCGCTCTTTTTTAAAATAATCTATCCATAGATCAACTTTTAAAATAAACTCTTCAAAAACAAAAGGTTTTTTCAAAAAGTCATTTGCCCCATTTTTTAAAACATTACGGATGATTTCAGGAGTAGATGTTCCAGATAAAACAACTATCGGAATATTTGAGAATCTAATATCTCGTCTAATATACTCCAAAACTTTAATCCCGTGCATATCAGGTAATTCCATATCTAAAATAACTAGATCAAAACTCTCAGATTTAAGTTTTTCTAAACCACTTATGGCAGTATATGCCATACTTAACTTATAATTTCTAGGCTCTAAAATAACTTTAACTTGTTTACAAATAAACTTAGAATCATCTATTATTAAAACTTTATCTTTTGTTTTTGTAGATATATTATTTATTATTTTTATTATTTCTGCAATGGAATAGAGAAGATTTTTATCTTTGATGATGTAATCTAAAATTCCATACTGAAACAACTCCTCTCTCAAATCTTCATCTTGAGATGAAGTAAGCACTACAACTTTTGTTTTCGTCAAAGACTGAATATTTGCGATAAGCTCTGAACCTTCACCATCTGGTAAGTGTAAATCAAGAATAATAAGGTGAAACTTATCACTCTCAAGTGCATCTTTTGCTTGAGAGTATGTAAATGCTTGATTTACTTTAAATTCAAATTTTGTAAGCTCTTTTTTTATAACATTATTTATAATTTTAGAGTCTTCGATAATTAAAATATTTTTCATTTTATTGTAGTGGTTCCGGTTTTCCAAAATAGTAACCTTGAGAAAAGTCAACACCTAGCTCTTTAACTATTTTAAAGATAGATTCACTCTCTATAAACTCAGCTACTGTTTGTATATTTTGCTCTTTTGCAAAAGTTACTATACTTTTTACAGCAGATAAAGAGTAGCTACTTGTTTCAATATCTCGAATCAAACAACCATCTATTTTAAGTATATCTGGTTGATAATCTAATAATCTTTCATAGTTTGAGTACCCTGCTCCAAAATCATCAATAGCGATTTTAACACCATAACTTTTTACCGTAACGATAAAATCTCTAATTACATCAAACTCTTTTACACTTTCATCTTCAAGTAACTCAAAAACAGCTCTTTGAGCATACTCTTTATTCTCTTCTAAAAGTTCAAATATTTTTTCTCTTGTACTCTTTTGCTCAATATCTATAGCAGATAAATTTATAGATATATCAACATCACAGTTTCTTAACATTCTAAACGAATGATCCATAACTATATTTGTAATTTTTGGATAATAATTACTTTTTTTAGATGTTTCTATGAAAAAATATGGTGAAATAACTTTATCTTCATCATCTATAAGTCTAACAAGAGATTCATACTTCACTATCTTTTGAGTATCATTATCTACTATTGGCTGAAAATATGAAACTATTTTAGAATCTTCTATAGCTTTTTTAATCATCTGAACAGTTTTCATATTTTCTTTTGCTTTTACTAACTCTATATTTGCTAAATTATTTGCAATGATAAAATCTTTTTTAGTTTTAAGAAGTTGTTTCATACCTAATTTAGCAGATTCTAAAACTTTTTCATTTTCATAAACTAAAGATATAATTACAGAAATATCATACTCAATATCATCTAAATCAATTTTTTCTTCCCGTATAATATCTTGATATTTTTTAAGTGAATTTGTAAATTCTTCCTCAGAATTAAAATATTTTGCATAATCAATTAAAAAAGCAAATTCACCATTTCCTAATCTATAGATAGAATTAAACTCATAAAATTCTGAAAATTTATTTTTTAAATATATATGAGCTTTATCTTGAATAGATTCAACAACATCATGGTCATAAAATTCCTCCATCATATCAAATTTATCAAGCTTCATAAAAATAAGAATCTGATTCTGAATATTTTTAATCTCATCATTAAGTTGTTTAATTGGATTCATAATATCTGTAATATCGTGTCTTAAAGAGATATACTCTATAATCTCACCATCTAAATTAATTATGGGAACTACAACACTATCAACATAGTAACTTTTAGAGTTTTTAGCTTTATTTCTAATTTTACCTTTCCAAACACTTTTTTCAATTTTTATAGTTTTCCATAATTCTTCAAAAATAGCAGAATCATTATCTGGATGACGAACAATATTATGATTTTTTCCTAAAAGTTCCTCTCTTGAATAACCTGAAATTTCACAAAAAGCATCATTAACATAAGTTATAACACCATTTTGATCAGATTTAGAAACTATAGAACTTTGATTTGCTGCTTCTTGATAAGCATTTAAAAAATGTAGATTCTCTTGAGCTTTTTTCACATATTTATATTTTTGAGTTACTCTAAAAATCAAGTTTGTTAGTTGTTCTATATCTATAGGTTTTAGAAGATAACCATTAACACCAGTTTGAATACTTTGAGTAAAAAAGCTCTCTTCATTGTGAGCAGAAAGGATTAGAAGAGGTACTTCATCATCAATTTCTCTGATTTTACTACACATCTCTAAGCCATCCATTTTAGGCATATTTATATCTGTTATAACTATATCAATATCATTTTCTTTAAACTTTTCAAGACCATCAAGACCATCAACAGCTACAATAATAGAATCAAAATAATCCTCTAAAATCATAGATGTCATCTCTCTAGCATCTTGATTATCTTCTACATATAGTAGTTTTAAATTTTTTGAACTCTCTATTACATCTTCTATATTAATCATTATCTTCCCCTATAATTATTTTAAACACTGCACCATCTTCACTATTTTTTACACTTAACATACCTTTACAATGCTCCTCTACTATCAATTTACTCATATACAGACCTAATCCTGTTCCATCTTTTTTAAGTTTTGTAGAGAAATAAGGTTCGAAAATTTTATCTACAATATCATTTGAAATTCCACCAGCATTATCACTAATGATAAAAGTTTTTTTATCTATCTTTATATTTATATATCTATTTTCAATATTTTTCTCAATCAAAGCATCTTCAGAATTCTTTATCAAATTAAGTAAAACTTGTTTTAGTTCATTATCATAAGTTTTGAACTCTTCTATAGCAGTAATCTTTGTAGTAATCTTAATTTTTTTAGATTCTAATGAACTCTCAACAATTCTAAAAACACTATTATAAAGTTGTTCAAAATCTGTTTTTCTTTTCACTTTATTTGATTTGAAAAAGTTTCTAAAATCATCAATAGTTGCACTAAGTTGCATAGAAAAATCTTTAATTTTTTCTGCTAAATCTATAGCTGTTTTATTTTCTAGTTTATTTAACTTAGCTTTTATCGTTAAAGCACCTGTAGCTGCTGTTATAGCACTTAATGGTTGTCTCCATTGGTGTGCTATCATATTTATCATCTCACCCATTTGAGCCAATCTATGTTGTTGTTGCATAAGTTTCTCTTGAACTTTATTTTTTTGTTCTTCCTCTTTAATTTTTTGTATTAAAAGTTCATTTTCAGTAATATCTAAACGGATTGATATATAAGCTTCAATCTTCCCTTTTTTATTATAAAGTGGTTCTATATTTGCATACACCCAGTACGAACTACCATCTTTTCGTTTGTTTTTTACTTTACCACTCCAAGATTCACCTTTTGGAATTTTAGACCATAAATCTTTATAAATATCAGATGACATATCTTCATGACGAACAATATTATGATTTTTACCAACTAATTGATTTTTTTCATAACCTGAAATAGCACAAAAAGCCTCACTAACATCAAGTATAAGCCCTTTAGTATTTGTAATAGAACTAATCACATATTTATCCATAACAACACGAAGTCTTTGCTCCTCTGTTGCTAACCTTACAAAAGCTATAAGTAAAAAAATAAAAATTCCAAAACTCACAATTACTAAAATAATTACAAAACCAAATATTTTTTGAGCATTTTGAAGTTCTAATTTAATTTTATTAGTTGTATCTTTTTTTATAAACTTACCTACACTATCAAGTAAATCAAGCTTTTTAGTCATAGTATCATACCAATATTTTGGGTTCACACTACTTTTTAAACCATGTAAATTTTCTATTTCATTTTCTATATCTTTAACTTTTTTAAAGATATTACTATTCTTCATATCATCATATTTAGTATAAATTTTCGATGAAGCATAATTAAAAAACATCATCTCATTTTGTTCTTGAAGTATAATTAAACTTGAAAACTTAATCATATTCTTTTTGTTAGATTTACCAGATAAAAGAACCACACCACTAGCTCTTTGAACACCAGCATTCTCTTTTAAATATAGTAAATTACAATAAGCAAGAATATTTTGAGTAATAATAGGTACATGAGAGTTTTTCGCTATATCTACAATAGTTGTTAATAGTTCAGAATTTAAAGCTGAATATTTTTTAATAGCCATTTGAGATTCTATTTTATTATTATCAATTTTATCTCTAAGAATCTCTAAAAGTTTAACATTTGGTTTTTTTACATAAATAGATGTAGTTTCTAAGTAGTTTAATAGCTCATGAATACTTACATCACTTTTTTTCCTCTGTAATAATAATTCTGTTTTAAAAGTATCATCACCATAAGTGATATAACCACTAGATAATCCTCTCTCTTTTTGCTGAGAATGAATCACATTTGAAATAAGATTACTAAGTGTAATTTTATCCTCAAGCTCACTTAAAGTAACCATTTTAGAGTAAACAGATACTATAATTATAGTTCCAAAAATTATTAAGATAGCTAAGAGACCTATCGTTGGTACTAATAATTTTGTTTTTAAAGATATTTTTTTTAGCATAAACTTAACCATTAATAAATTTGTTTCAAAATTATATAAGATAAATCTATGTAAATTTACATTGAAATCTGTAGATTCTGTAGTTTTCAACCACTTCATAAGGTTTATTAGATTACAATCGGTTATAAAAAGGTTAAAAGGTGTTTCGTGAATAAAACAAAAATACTTCTTGTTGAAGATGATGAATTAGCTTCTGAACTAATCTATACATTTTTAAATGAATGTGATTTTAAAGTTAATCCTGTTTTTACTGCAACAGATTGTATTGCTCAAATTCAACATGAACATTATGACCTTATTCTACTAGATATTAATCTACCTGATTTTAATGGCTTTGAGGTACTAAAAAGTATAAGAAACAGAGTATCATCACCAATCATCATAACAAGTGCTTATAGCGACACAAAGTCAAAACTTTTATCATTCAAATATGGTGCTAGTGATTATATGGTAAAACCTTTAGACCTTGAAGAGTTAGAAGCTAGAATCTGGGTACAGCTAAGTAGAAATAGTGAGATAAAAACATCTCAAGAGAAGCAACTATTTGAGATAAAAGATTCATCTATATATTTTCAACAAGAGGTTCTAAACTTAACAACAATAGAGTTTGAAATTTTTTCTATACTTATAGAAAATAAAAATCAAGTTATACAAAGAGAGAAGTTAGTATCATACCTTTCCTCTATAAGCTCAACCCGTTCACTAGATAATCATATAAAAAATATACGAAAAAAACTTGGAGATGATTCCACTCATCTAAAAACTGAATACGGAGTTGGATATATACTAAAGTTTTAACTCTTTTATATCATTTTTAACTCTACTAACAATCTTTTCATCTTCAGATAAATCAACCCACTTAAACTGATTCCCACTCTGATTTGAACCTTTTAGTAGATCACCACTTTTTCTAAACTTAAGGTCTAAATTCGCTATATCAAATCCACTTTTTGTTTCAACAAATCTATCTAGTCTATCAGAACTATTTTGGTTAGTGTAAAGGTAACAGTACCCTTTTAAGCCTGTACGACTCACCCTACCCCTAAGCTGATGTAAAGTTGATAAGCCCAATCTTTCAGCACCAACGATTATAACTGTTGTAAGACGAGGAAGTGATATACCAACTTCAACCACTGTTGTAGCGATAAGAACTTTCCCTTTTTCTCTAAACTCCATCAACACTTTTTCTTTATCTTTATCTTTTCCATGTGTAACATAAACATCATCAAAGTTTTTTTCCCAATACCCACGAGCTTCATCTATACTTTGGTAATTTATAGCTTCACTTTGCTCCACAAGTGGGTAAACTACTAGAACTTGGTTGTTTTTTTCTATCTCACTTTTTATATGAACTACCAAATCTTTAAAATCTTTTTTATGAATCACTTTAGAATCTATATCTTTAGTAAATGGTGTTGAAGTTATAAGGCTAACATCTATATGAGCAGTCTCTATCATAGCTTGTGTTCGTGGAATTGGTGTGGCTGAGAACTGTAAATAGTGTGGTTTTTTCTCACCATCACTAACTAACTTCTCTAACATATTTCTTTGTTGTGTTCCAAAACGATGTTGCTCATCTACCATCACTAAACTAGCTTGTGGTAACTCTCTGTAAAGCAAAGCATGAGTACCGATGATAAAATCAAACTCCTCTAAATCTACTTTTTTAGTTTTGTTTGTAACTAAAGTTGATTTTATATTTGGTAAAAACTTTTGAGCCTCCTCAAAGAGTTGATTTGCGAGTATAGTTGTTGGTGCCATAAGAATCGAGCGATAAGGCATCATCATAACAGCACTAGCTAAAATAACCATTGTTTTACCACTACCAACATCACCAACTATCATCCTTTTAGATGCTACATCTTTTGCAAAATCTTTTTTTATATCTTCTATGGTTTGAACTTGCTCTTTTGTAAGCTCAAATGGTAAAGTTTTAGCCCAATCTTTATAACAACCATCTTTTTGAATAAGTGGTTTAAAATATCGTCTCTTACCTGCTAAAAGCTTCATATAGTTAAATAGTTCTATATACTTTAAAGCATTTAAAGATTCAACACTTAATTCTGAAGATTCTAAACTCTCATCAGTTGGGAAGTGAAGTTTTAAAACCTCATCTATCACATCTCTAGGTAAACCCTCAGATTCTAAGTTTTCAACACTCAAATGTTTAGCAACAAACCGAGCCATCACATCTGTTCTCAAACCAACTTTATACTTAGGTGTTATAGCTCCTATCGTTGTGATTTTTTTAGGCATACTGATACTACACTGCCCCATTTTACAATCAATAACACCAAAATAGTAATCTCTACTACCAACTTTATATTGGTGCATCATATAAGGTTTAGGTTGAAATAAAACACCATTTATAGTATGTCCAAAATTATGAACAAAAAAAGTGATTTGAATGGAGTTTGGAGATTTAAAAACAGATTCAACAGTAGCATCTATAAGTTGAGCTTTTTGTGGTTGAAGTTTAGAGTGTGGACGAAAATCTTCATAAGAGTTAGGTATAAGTAAAGCAAGTTCCGACCAAGAATTTATACCAAGTTTTTCAAACTTAGTTAGTATATCTTTTGTAAGTTTCATAACTATTTAGTTACTATTTTCTTCTAATTTTTTAACTCTTTTATAAAGATTCCCAATCATAAAACTCATAACTAATATAATTAATGTAAGTATAATATCTTCTAAAGTTTCCATAGTTTTCCTTTTCTTGTTATAATTGCCTCAAGAGTTAGAGGGCGGTGAACCCTCTAATTTAACTCCTGAATAATTTTAACTATTATGTAAATAATATTTAGAATCTTCAAGAGAATGTTAAGATATTTCATCTTAACCTCCTTTCGGCAATTTATCCTAGCCAGTAATGGCTAGGAACATTTATATTATACAAAAAAATCAAAAACTATCTAAAAATGTGGCAAATTGTCATAAAATCTATTTAGTAACTATAGCATAACTCAAATCATTAATCTCAGTATGTTTTTTAATAAACAGATTCAAATCTTTTAGTTTAAGATTCTTAATCTTTTCAAGCTCTTTTACTGAATGACCAAGTTCATAACCTTTGTAGTACTCCATAAAAGTACGATTAAGTCTTTGACTCATAGTCTCAACTCTTAGAGGTTCACTACCTAGTAAAAACTTTTTAGTTTGTGCTAGTTCATCTTTAGTTACACCATTTCTTACAAAATCAGCTATAACTTCATTTACAGTTTTTTGAGCTTCATCTAACGATTCTAGTTTAGTTTGTAAGTAACCTGTAAAATAGTTAGAAGATTTTGTTATACTAACTCTTGCATAAGCAGAGTAAGCAAGACCTTTTTTAACTCTTATCTCTTCCATAAGACGACTTCCAAAACCACCAGTTCCAAGTATAAAAGTAGCTACTCTAGCTTTGTAGTAATCCTCATTTCTCTCATCTATATTGTATGGTGAACCAAAATATATATATGCTTGTTGTGTATCTTTTTTCAAAATAGATTGAGATGATTTTTTAGTTACTGCATAGTGTTTAACTTCTGAACTTTCACCTTTAGGTAAAGATTCTATAACTTTTTTTATCTGTTTTTTAGCATCTTCTATATCAATATCTCCACCAAGAACAACAATAAGATTAGATTTACAAAGATGAGAGTTTACAAACTTTTTAACATCTTTTAACTCTATACTTTCTATGCTTTTCTCTGTTCCATTTGATGGTTGAGCTAAAACAGTATCTTTAAATAAAATAGCTTTTAACTCATTTGAAGCTGTATAATCAAAGTCATTCTCTTTACGACTAAGTGAACCTAAAGTCATAGTTTTTACTTTTTCAATAGATTCTTTAGTA
>Ga0256837_1000465_pt1 | contig 34173 bp, 33 predicted proteins | sample 4562384metaG_FD_185976 | JGI IMG/M metagenome (GOLD analysis project Ga0256837, IMG submission 185976) | Hydrothermal vent microbial communities from Guaymas Basin, Mexico - 4561-384 | ecosystem: Environmental > Aquatic > Marine > Hydrothermal vents | place: Mexico: Guaymas Basin | collected... | reverse complement strand
TTATTTTCCAAAGCTTGTTAAAAGTTAATTTTTTGTTTTTTCCCAATTATTTTCTTCTTTTATAATTTTTATAATCTCTAAAAGCTCAGGTATATTTTTAGGTTTTTGAAATTTATTTATATTATTTTCAATAAAATTTTTTATAAAGTTATAGATACCTAAAAAGGTGATTTCCCCCTTTGCAAATTTCTTTATAGCTAAATCGTCTCCTAAAACTAAAAGAGTTCTAAATAATATATCGTCTAAATTTTTTATACCTAAAAATCCAAACTTTAGACATTTAAAACGTTTTAAATCTTTTTCTTCTAATTTAAAATCAAGAGGAAGAAGATCTTCTAAAGATTTTAAATTAAGCTTTAAACGATTTGGATAATTTAAACAATAGGAAATAACTATTTTCATATCCGGAATAGAAACGCTAAATTTATAGGATTTATCTATAAACTTTACAATAGCGTGGATGAAACTTTTTCTGTGAATAAAAACATCTATATTTTTTATTTCAAAATATAAAGCTGCTTCTATAATTTCAAAAGTCTTATTCATAAAACTTGCGCTATCAATAGTTATTTTTGGTCCCATGTTCCAGCTTGGATGTTTTAAAGCATCTTTAAAAGTTACATGTTTAAGCTCTTCTAAAGAAAGTTCCCAAAAAGGTCCCCCTGAAGCTGTTAAAATTAACTTTTCTATTTCTTCTTTTTTTTCGCCTTTTAAAAGCTCCTCTAAAGATGTATGCTCACTATCACATAAAATAATTTTTGCCCTTTCTTTTTTTAAAAATTCGTAAGCACATACAATAGATTCTTTATTAGAAATAGCACATATATTAGAGTATTTGCAAGCTAAATAGGTTGGATATATTCCCTCACTTCCGGGAATGGCGCTTAAAGTAAGTTCTATATTTAAATCTTGATAAATTTTCTCTAGATCCCTTATATATAAAAGATTTTTATATATTCTTTTATATTTTTCATAAACTTCTTTATTTGCAGTAACAAAATATTTTGGCTTCAACACATTTAAAATATTTATAGCTTCTTTTATATTTTTATTAAAAAGAAAAAATTCTAAAGAAAACTTGTCTTGATTTTCTTTTATTATTTGACATGCATTTTTTCCAATTGAACCTGTTGCACCCAAAATAGCTATTTTTCTTTTTTTCATTTTTTCCCTTTCTAAATAGATATTAAAATTTTTAATTTATTTGATCCTTTAAATCTTTCCAAGATAATAATTTTGTTTTCTTTGTTTGTATAAATTTCAATTTCTTTTTTGTTTAAAAATACAAATTTCAAGTTTGCAATTTGCATAAGAATATGAATTTGAGAAAACATACCAGGTTCTTTGAAAGAAACGTAATAACTTTTTATTTTTAAAGGTGGTTTATAATCTAAAATTTCTCTTTTTGAAAGGGATACTTTATAAAACTTTCCTTTAAAATAATGTTCTTTTATGCTAAAAGTATCCTTGTTTTCATCCTTGTAGTAATAGGAAGTCACAGATTCTTTTCTAACTAAAGAAAAATCCCTTAAAAACTTTTCCTCTTCGCCTAAATTTATATACTTTTCTATAAACCCTTCTCCTTTTTCTTTTATAATTTCATAGTTGTTTACAAAAATTACATCAGCATAAGATTTTTGCTTTTCCCCAAAAATTTTCCACATAGGAAACACATTTATAAGTTTAGAAAGAATTTTCTCTAGACTTTCTTTTGTTCGGCTTGGATCCCTTAAAAGTCTTCTTACGATAAGTTCTCCTTTTGAAGAAAAAACAAATATTTTTGTAGCTTGCTTTAAGAATTCCTTTTTTAAAAACTCTAAGGTATATAAACCCTCAACAATAATAAAATCAAAAGTCCCCTTTATACTTTTATATCCAACTCGCATATGATCTTCAAAAGAATATATAGGAATTTTGACCTCTTTACCTTCTAAAATTTTTTCTAAGACTTGATTGAGCTCTTTAAAATCTATTAAATTAGGATGATCGAAAGTTCCATAAAGATAAGCAAAGAAGGTAGTAAGATCTTTATAAAAGTTATCACAAGATATAAGCAAAACTTTTTTTCCAAGAGAAGTTAAAAAATCTTTAAGCTTTTTTGCAAAAAAACTCTTGCCGGAGCTAGAGGCCCCGGCAAGAATAATAAAGTTTTTATTTTGTTTTAAAACATATTCAAAAAGCTCTTTTTCTTGATTTATTACTTTCTTAAAACTCAATGTTGAACTCTCTTAAAATATCATTAAGCTCTACTTTTTTATCAGTTTTTTCAGTTCTTTTTCCAATAATTAAAGCACATGAAACATAATATTCTCCAGATGGAAATTCCTTTTTATAGGTTCCCGGAATAACAACAGAGTAGGCCGGAACTCTACCTCTATAAATTTCACCAGTTTGAGTATCTATAATACGGGTAGAACCAGTTATTGTTACATTAGCTCCAAGAACCGCTCCTTCTTCAACAATGGCACCTTCTACAATTATACATCTTGAACCAATAAAGCAATTATCCTCTATAATAACTGGTCTTGCATTTGGGGGCTCTAAAACTCCTCCGATTCCAACGCCTCCAGCTATATGACAGTTTCTCCCTACTTGAGCACAACTTCCGACAGTTGCCCATGTATCTACCATAGTTCCACTTCCGACGTAAGCCCCGATATTAATATAACACGGCATTAAAACTGCTCCTTTTTCTACAAAAGCACCGTATCTTACAGTAGCAGGGGGAACTACTCTAACTTGAGCCTCTTTATAGTTTTTCTTTAAAGGAATTTTGTCAAAGTATTCAAAAAGATGAGTTACTTCATCATCTTTTGCTACAACTACTTTGTAAGTGTGCATTTTTGTAATAGCAAAATAAAGTAAAATAGCTTTTTTTACCCATTCATTTACTTTCCAATTTCCACGAGAAATTTTTTCAGCTACTCTAACCTTCCCTTTATCTAGAAGGTCTATAGTCTCTTTTACAGCTTCTTTATAAATTTTTTCATTTAAAAGCTCTCTATTTTCAAAAGCTTCTGTAATGAGTTTTTCTAGTTCTGTCATGAAAACCTCCTCGTTTAATTTATTCTTGAAAAATTTTATTTTTATCTTATTATTTTAATTTAATTTTTGGATAATTTCCTTAGTTTATAGATTAATTTTAAAAATAGAGGGAATTTCAAGGAATAAAAATGAAACATGTAAAATTAAATTTTCAGGAAAAAGTGAAAGATTTTATGACTAAAAATCCTTTTGCAATTGAGAAAGGAGAAAATATTAAACACGCTATAGATTTAATGACCTCAAATAGAGTAGGTAGTGTTATCATTGTAGATAAAGATTTTAAGCCTATTAATATTTTAACGAGAAGTGATATTTTAAAACTTATATTTTTAGGATATACTCAAGTTAAAGTTGAAGATGCCTTAAAAATTTTAAAAAAGGATAAAAAGAAGCTTTATGTTGTTAAGGAAGATGATTTAATTTCTGAATGTTTAGAACTTTTTATATATAAAAATATTAAACATCTTCCAGTTGTAAATAAAGAAGGAAAACTTGTAGGAGTTATTTCGGCTACGGATATAATTAAAAAAGTATCTTATTTAATTTTTATAGATAATTTGACTGGACTTGGAAATAGGCATTATCTTGAGTCTTTAAAAGCAAAACTAAATAGATTTTATAAAAATATAAGTTTTGGAGTTTTAATGATAGATATAGATAATTTTAAAAAACTTAATGATACCTATGGGCATCTTTTTGGAGATAAGGTTATTAGAAAGGTAAGTAAAGCTATTTTAAGAAATATCCGTATAGTAGATGAAGCTATAAGATATGGAGGAGAAGAATTTTTAGTAATTCTTTTTAAAGTAAATAAAGAAGCTTTATTAAAAATTGCAGAGAAAATAAGAAAAGATGTAGAAAAAATAAAATTTAGATCTCATCCAGAGGTAAAAGTAACTGTAAGTATAGGTGCCACTTTATGCAAGAACGGTTGCGAACTTGAAAAATGTATAGAAAAAGCAGATAAAGCTTTGAAAATAGCAAAGGAAACTGGAAAAAATAAAGTTGTTTTTATTTAATTTTTCAAAAAGGTATGATATATTTCACTTTAAAAACTCTAAAAAAAGGAGGAAAATCCTATGGCCTCTATAGATGTAAATCAAATTTCCAAAGGTATGAGATTGGAAATAGATGGGGAGCCTTATGAAATCATAGATTATCAACATGTAAAACCAGGAAAAGGACAGGCTTTCGCAAGAATTAAGTTGAAAAATTTAATGACTGGAAATGTTGTGGAAAAAACTTACAAAGTAGGAGAAAAATTAAATTTAGCGGATTTTGAAGAAAGAGAAATGCAATATATCTATAATGATGGGGATTTTTACTACTTTATGGATCAAAAAACTTATGACCAAGTTGGTGTTCCTGCTCAAGCGATTAAAGATAAGGTTAAGTTCTTAAAAGAAGAAATGACCTGCTATGTTCAATTCTATAAAGGTAGACCTGTAAATATAAAACTTCCAAAAACCGTTGTTTTAGAAGTTATCGATACTGAACCAGGTCATAAAGGTGACACTGTAACCAATGTTACAAAACCAGCTAAAGTAGAAACTGGAGCTATTGTTCAGGTTCCACTTTTTATAAATGTTGGAGATAAAATTAAGATAGATACAGAAACTGGAGAATATTTAGAGAGAGTTAATAAGTAGTTTTTAGGGGGGATTTCCCCCTTTATTTTAAAGTTTTTAATTTTTCAAAAGCTTTAATAATATCCCATTGAGAAATTGAATACATACATCTTGGAAAATAACAATTTGGTTTAGATTTTTCACAAGGATTACAATCTATTTTTTTATAAACTGAAATTCCATTTTTCAAAGGTCCTTTCATAATCCAAGAAGTAGATCCAAAAAGGGCTACGGTTTTTACACCTAAGGACCAGGCAATATGCATGGGGCCTGTATCGGGGGCTAAAAAATAATCACAAAGATATATATTTGAAATAAGCTCTTTTAAATCGGTTTTTCCAACCAGATTAATAAAATGCATATTGAAAAAGTTTTCCAAAAATGAAATTAAACCTTTTAATTTTTCCTTTTGCTTTGAAGTTCCAAAAAGAACAACTTTTAGATTTGGAAAAATTTTTTTTATCTTTTTTAAAAGTGAAGGATAGAATTCCAGTGGGTAGTTCCTATATATGGAAGTGGATAAAGGAGATAAACCAAGATATATAAAATTTTTATCTTTTTCAAATAAGTAATAATTTTTAAATTTTTCTTTTTTCCATGGAAAAACAATTTGGTAGTTTTTATTTTTGGTTATATATTCATAGGTCCTTAAATTTCTATAAACTACATGTTCTTCATTGCTGAATTTTGAAACTGGTTTTACAAAAAAATAAGAAAATTCTCTGCAGAGAGAGTGAGCTATTTTTTCTTTTGCCTTAGAGAAAAAAGCTAAAATTCCGCTTCTAAATAATCCCTGCAGGTCAATAACATAATCATAAAAGTTTTTTCTAAGTTCTTTTATGAAATTAAAAAAGTAAATGGGTTTTTTATAAAATTTCCTTTCTAAGGAAAAAAGATTGTCTATACCATCTACAAGTTCAAAAAGATCGGAAAATTCTTTGAAAACTATATAGTCTACTTTACAGCCAATTTTTTTTAAGTTATATACTAAAGGTAAAGATAAAACTATATCTCCGAGAGCTGAAGGTTTTATTATTAAAACTTTCAAATCAAAAACTCCTAATTTTTAACAAAAAGGGTACGGGCACAAATATTATAAAGCGTTATCGCCTCTTTCTCCTGTTCTTATTCGAATTGCGTCTTCCACAGGAATAATAAATATTTTTCCATCCCCTATTTTTCCCGTTCTTGCAGCCTTAATAATTACCTCTACTGCCTTTTCCACCATTTCATCTGGAATAACAACTTCTATTTTTATTTTTGGAATAAAGTCTATAACGTACTCTGCGCCTCTATAAAGCTCAGTATGACCTTTTTGCTTTCCAAAACCTTTAATTTCTGTAACGCTCATACCACTTATTCCAATAGATGTTAAAGCTTCTTTAACATCTTCTAATTTATGGGGTTTAATAATTGCTTCTATTTTTTTCATTGTGTATCCTCCCTTTTTAAATCGTATAAAATTTTTTTAAAATTTTTAGTTATATTTTAGTTTAAATTTTTAATTTAGTTTTAAAATTTCATAAAAAATTCTATAAAAACTAAAGTAGAGAGGTTAAGGATCATGAGAAAATATAGAATATTAACCCCAGGTCCTACTCCTCTGCCCGAAGAGGTAAAGGCGGCTCTTTTCAGAGAACCTCTTTATCATAGAAGTCAAGCTTTTAAAAATGTAGTGAAGGAAATTCAAGAAAATTTTAAAAAATTATTAAAAACTAAAAGAGTTCCTATTATTCTTTCCTCTTCAGGAACTGGAGCTATGGAAGCTTCTGTTGTTAACTTTTTTAAACCGGGAGAAGATGTTTTAGTAGTTGTAGGTGGAAAATTTGGAGAAAGATTTTATAAGATTGCAAAAAAATTTAATTTAAGCCCTATTGTATATGAAATTGAATGGGGAGATTATCCAAAACCTGAGAAAGTAGAAGAATTTTTAAAAAGTAATAAAAATATAAAAGGAGTTTTTATGCAAATTTGCGAAACTTCTACTGGAACTTTTTATCCTTATAAAGAAATAGGGGAAGTTTGCAAAAAATATGATGCTCTTTTAATTGCTGATGGAATTACCGCCGCTGGAGTTTATGATATAGATTTTGATAACTCAAATATAGATATCTTAATAACAGGTTCTCAAAAAGCTTTAATGACGCCTCCTGGACTTGGAATTATTATTTGGAATGAAAAAGCTCATAAAAGATTAGGGGTAAACAAAAATTACAAATATTACTTTGATTTAGAAGCTGAATATAAAAATCAAGTAGAAAAGTATCAAACAGCATATACTCCAGCAGTAAATTTATTTTTGGCTTTAAATGAAGCTTTAAAACTTATAAATAAAGAAGGAATAGAAAATATAGAAAAAGAAGCTAAACTTATGTCGAAAGCCACTTTAAATGCTTTTAGAGAAATTGGTTTAAAGCCTCTTTCTAAAAATCCTGCAATTGGAGTAAGTGCAATTTGTTTACCTGAAGATATTGATGGAGTGAAACTTGTTAAATTTATTAGAGAAAACTTTAATATGTATATAGCCGGTGGACAAGAGCATTTAAAGGGGAAAATCTTTAGACTTTGTCATTTTGGATACATAGATAAGTTTGATACTTTAAATCAAATATCTGCAGTTGAGCTGGCTTTAAAAAATCTAGGATATGACTTTGAAGTAGGAAAAGCTACCCAAAAAGCTTTAAAAGTTTTTGCTGAAAGCGAAAGGAGTTAAAGATCTTGAAGGTATTAATAGCTGGTTATAACGATATTTCAAAAAATTTAATAAAAGAAATATCTTCTTTTGCAGACATTGTTTTACTTGAAAAAGAAGAAAAAAAAGAATTTTTGGAAAAAGAAAATTTAGAGAAAATTGATATTATTTTAGGAGATATATCCAATATAGAAACTTTAAAAAAAATAATATCATATTCTTTTAACACTTTAGTTGCTTGTTTTGAAGAAGACAGAACTAACTATAGTTTATGTAAATTTTTACTTAATCATATTCCTAATAAAATATCTTTACTTAATAATGAGATAAATGAAAGATTATATAAGGATATACGGGAAAATATTCATCTTGTCTATAAAGGTAGGGTTTTAAGTAAATATATAAAAAACTTAATATCTTTTGAAAAAAAAGAAGCTTTAGGTGTGGGTATTGGGGGGGATATAATAGAAATAACTGTTCCCCCCAATTCTATACTTGTAAATCAAAAAATATCTAATTTTCATAGTTCCAAATGGCGTATAGGAGCTATTTACCGAAATAATAAAATTATTTTGCCTAAATTTTCTACAAAAATCTTATCCGGAGATAAACTTTTAATAATAGGTGAACCAAAAACTTTAGAAAATATTGTTACTTTATTTTTAAAAAATGAACCTCAATTTCCTCTAAGTTATGGTTATGCTCAAGTTTTCGTTGTGGATAAAAAGAACATAAAAGATAAAGTTTTGGAAGAAGTTTTATTTTTATATTCAAAAACTAAAGTAAGAGAACTTGATATTTTTCTTGAAAACCTTGAACTAAATAAGGAATTTTTAGAGGAGAAAATAAAAAATATAAAAATAAATAAACTTTTATCTTTTAAATTTATAAATAGCTTAGAAGATGTGGATATAGGATTTATTTGTTTAGAAAAAGAGAATTCTAAATTTAAAAGATTATCTTACATTTTAAATTCTCAATCTTCAAAAGCCATAAAACTTTTTAAAAAGTATGAAGTGCCTATATTTTTATGTTCTGGAAAAAATACTTATAAAAATATTCTTTGTCCTATTTTTAATATGGAGGAATCTTTAAAAGCTTTAGAGACATCTTTTCAATTATCTAAAATGTTATCATGCAACTTAACAATTTTAATTGTAAGACAAATAGATTTAAATGAAGAGAACTTGGATGTAAGTTTTATAAAGAAAACTATAGACAGTTATCAAAGAATGTATAAAATAAAAGCAAAGATAGTTCAAAAAATAGGTAATCCTATTAGAGTAACCTTAAATCAAGAAAAAGATCATGATTTAGTTGTAGTTTCGGGAAATCCAAATAAAAACTCTAATTTTCTAAATCCTTATCCGCCTTATTTAATTTTTCTTTTAACAAATATAACATCCCTTATTGTACCTTATTCAAGTTAAGATTTTTTATCAAAAGTTTAAAAATAGTGGGGCATATAATACCAGTTACTAAAGCTAAAAGAATTAAAACTAATACTTCATTTTCATTTAAAACTCCCAATTTTTTTCCAAACTCTGCAGAGGCGATAAGTAAAGTTAAAGGTGCTGATAAAAGAAGGCCAGCACCTAAAGCGGCTTTAAAACCAAACTTAAAGCTTAGAGGTAAGCTAGAAATTATTTTACTTATAATAAAAAGTAAAAGTATTTTGAAAAAGTATGTATAATTAACCTCGGGAAATGAAAAATTTATACCTATATTAATAAAAAATATAGGAATAAAAAACCCGTAAGAAAGACCAGAAAATTTATCTTCTAAAATATCATCTCTTTTAATTATATTTCCAAAAAGAACTCCAGTTATAAAGGCTCCTATAATGGGTTCTATATTTGCAAGTCCAAATAGAGAAGATAAAATGAGTAAAATAGCAATAGATAATCGAACTCCAAATTCTCTACTATCATTTGTGAATATAACAAAAAATTTTGTTGGGAACCACCATACCAAAAGATATATAAACTTTAAAATTAAGTAGGCAAAAATAGAAACAAAGATGAGTAATATAAATTCTTTTAAAAATAGTATTGGATTTTTAAATTTAAATATTAAACTAAAGATTGTTAATAAAAATAAAGAAAATGCTTCACCTAAAACACCAATAAAAAATATAGTTTTTCCATAACTTGTTTTAAATAAATTTAACTCTTTAAAAATTGGGATAGCTACGCCAATTGAAGTTAAATTGAAAATTAAAAGAAAAAATATAGGTAGCTTAAAGGTAAACACTAAAAATATAGAAACTAGAAAATTTAGGAAAACTGGAATAATTATAAAAATTAAGTCTTCTATTTCTAAATTTTTTAGCTCCTTAATTTTTATTTCCAAGCCTGCCAAAAACATTAAAAGTAAAAAACCAAAATAAGAAAAAGGATAAATTAGGTGGTGATCAAGATAGACTTTAAGCCCTGCACTTCCTATAAGAATCCCAAAAAGAATTTCAGATATAGAAATAGGAATTTGAAGCAAGTTTGATATTAAAGGAGATATTAGAATTCCTAGAGCCAAAATTCCAAAGGTTATATATATTTTTATATTCATAAATCCTCCCAAAATGATTTTATTAAATACAAATTTTATTTTTTATTTTATAAATGTCTAATTTTTTAATATCTACGTAAATAAGGTAGTATTATTTTTTAAATATAAATAAATATTAGATTTTCGCATAATTTAGATATTGAAATAATGCAAATTCGGAATATAATTATTGAAAAAAGAATTAATTAGGAGGTTTCAAAAAATGAAAAAAATTTTAGGAACTTATCTTTTGATAACTTTTGCATTTGCAGGTCAAAATGTTTCATTCGTTAAAAAACTTGTAAGTAAGGAAAATTATGAAGCTGTAAAAAAATGCCCAGCTTATAAAGAAGGTCTTGTTAATCCTACATTAACTCCTTTCCATATGTCTTTACATCATACAACTTATGGAATGGCTTATTGGTACTCTAAAAAAACAGGCGGTTTTGAAACTCTTACAAACATTCCTTATCAAAATCTCTTTTGTTACAAATGTCATACTGCAAATTGTTATTCTTGTCACGGAGTTAAAAAAGGAAAGGCTTACAGTCTTTCTATAAATAAAGTTTATAACGACAAAACTTGCTACAAGTGTCATGCAAGAGCTAAGTTGGCTTATATGTTTGATAAAAAAATGCACTTTATGGATGTGCATATAGAAAGAGGATTTACATGTGCAGATTGTCATACTACTGAAGAAGTTCATGGAGATGGAACTTTTAAAAAACATATGCTTGAAGCTGTAACTATAACTTGTGAAGATTGTCATATTAAAAAAGCTGGTCAAGTTGTAAAATTAAAATCCGGACTTGCTTATAAAATTCCAGCTGTTAAAAATACTATCCCTGAACATAATAGACATGTTGGTGACATTGCTTGTGTAGCTTGTCATATGAAAACCCAAATTTCTTGTTTAAACTGTCATTTTGACAATGTTTTAAAAACTCACAAAAAAATACCTTACAAAAACTTCTTCCCTACAAAATCCTTTACTATTTTAGCCAACTATAAAGGTAAAGTTTACCCAGCAAATGTAATGCCTCTTCTTTATAAAGATAAGACCTTTATGGCTATAGCTCCATACTTTACTCATTCTGTAGATAGAAATGGAAGAAAATGTAAAGACTGTCACGCAAATCCAGATGTTGTTAAAGCTATTAATAGAGGAGTAAAACTTATGAAATATAACCCTGCAACAGGTAAATTAGAATTTGCGAAAGGTTTAATTCCTTTTGTTCAATATGAAGATGGTTCTTACAATATAGACATGGATTATGTAAAATTTGGTAAAAATGGTTTAGAACTTGTTAAAAGATATACAGATAAATACCAAATTATTTTAGTTAAACCTTTAACTCCAAAGCAAATAGAAAGATTAAAAGCAAAATTAAAATATGAAAAATAAAAGTGTGGGGGGCTAATCCCCCCATATTTTTAATCTAAGTTGTTAGTTATTAGATTTATTCACATAATAATATAAGACTATCTTAATACTTATACTTAAAAATTTAAGAATCTTATTCACATCTAATTCTTAAAAATCAAAACGTTATCTATCTTTATTTTTAACTACTGGTTTTTAAGTTGATATATTAAGATAGTTGATATATTAGGATATTTTAATTTGAATTTTATATAGAGATGAAATAAAGACAGATAAGAGAAAAATAAAAATGGTTGCGGGGGCGGGATTTGAACCCGCGACCTCCGGGTTATGAGCCCGGCGAGCTACCAGGCTGCTCCACCCCGCGATTTTTCTATTTATATTATAGATAGTTTAAAGAAAAAGTCAAGGCCCAAAGAACCTATTTTAGAAACTAAATTTCATATATCCTCCTAATTCATAATTGTTTTCTTCTCTTTCAAAATATAATTTCTCATTGCTATCCTTTTGAATTTTTAATTTTCCATTTAGTTAAATTTGCAGATGTAGAATAACTTAAATATTTAAAATTTATATTTGGAATTAAAAGTAAACCAATTAAACCATAAATGAAAAATGCGTTTTTTCTATCAAAATCTGCTTTTGTGGGATTAATATTAACTGAGAAAGTAGAATAAAAAAGTTTTAAAGTTTGATATAAATTTCTAATACCTCCACCAACTCCAAGATCCAATAGTATTCCAGCTTGAGAAATAGATATTAAAAGAGTAAGTATTGTTGAAAAAAATAATAATTTTTTCATTTTAACCCTTCCAATATTTCAAAATTATTTTTCTTTCACCGCATGAAAAAGAAAACTAAGTAAGGTTGTAGCATAAGCCCCTTTAGGAAGTTCAAAGTATAACTTTAAGGTATTTTCATCTAAATATGTATATTTAAAATTTTCTGGCTTTACAATGGTTTGGCGTTTAAAGTATTTTTTATGAAAATTATCATAAAGTTCTAAAAATGCTGGAATTTTTAGTTTTTCTTCCAAAGGGAAATAGAGTTTTCCTATTTTTGAATGAAGATACGCTTTTTTTAAATAATTTTCTTTTATAAGTTTAGATAGTTTTTTATTAAATTCTAAAGCATATAAAATACTATATTGCATTTCTATTTCAGATTTTGGAATAAGATTTATATTTAAATTTTCTTTTTTATAAGCTTCCAAAATTTTGCAATACCACTTTTTTATTTTTAATTTTCTGTTATTTAAAATTTTTTCAAAAACTTTTTTTATATCTCCTTTTTCTAAGTCAGGTATAAAAAAGGTTTTTTCCTTATAAGCTAAGAATCTTTGTTTTCCATAATAGTTTGCAAAACCAAAGTTTAAAACAATATTTTTTCTTTCTTCAAAATTTCTTTTTTCCTGAGAATTTAAATTTCTGACAATAATTTCAAAATAATTTGATTTCAAATCTTTGGGAGATAAACTTTTATTTAGGTATCCTATGAATCTAAGAGAATAATTTTTTGTTTTTATATCTTTATATTTATCTTTCGGTATAGTTATATACTGATAGGTTATTGCATTTTTATCTTTTAAACCACATCTACCGATTTTATCTATAGATACTTTTAATTTTTTTGAAATATCTTCTAAAGCATCTAAAGTGTTTGTTCCTTGTTTTTTTAAAAGAGCTAAAACATATTTTCCTTTTTTTTCTGGTTTTATAGACAGCTTTTCCTTAACTATAAAGTCTGAATATTTTCTTTTTATATTCGCCATGATTGACTCCTAGAAGAAAATTTTTTTATAATTTTAAAATCAAAAAGCATATTTCGTTTTATTTATTTAAATATAAATTATGTAGGTATAATTAAGATGAAAGTACAAAGATTTTTAAAAATTTTTTTAAACTTATTTATTTTATTTCCTATTATTAATATTGCATATTCAGAAAATTATGTTCTTGTTTCTGCAGCTGCAAGTTTAAGAGATGTTTTTAAAAAACTAAAAAAGGATTTTGAAAAGGTATACAAAGGATGCTATATTGTAATTAACAGCGGGGCTTCGGGATCTTTAGCTATTCAAATAAAAAATGGTGCTCCAGCAGATATCTTTATTAGTGCTTCAAAACGATGGGCAGATTATGTAGATCATCTAGGTTTAAGCTTACAGAAAAAAACTTTTCTTTCAAACTCATTAGCACTTGTAACTTATAAAGATTCACCTTACTCTTCTTTCTCCGATATATATAAAGCTAAAAATATAGTTGTAGGAAATTATAAATTTGCCCCCTTTGGAGAATATACAAATGAAGCTTTGAAAAATTTAAAGATATTAGAAAAATTAAAAGACAAATTTGTTTATGCAAATAGTGTAAATCAAGCTTTGTTTTACCTACTAAGCAAAGAGGTTGATTTTGGAATTATTTATTATACAGATTTTCTAAAATATAAAGATAGACTAAAACTTATATATGTTTTCCCAAATAAACTTCACAGGAAAATAAATTATTATGCAATTTTACTAAAACATGCAAAAGGAAATACATGTGCTTATAAGTTTTATAATTATTTGTTTTCGCCATATGCAAAATATATATTTGAAAATTATGGTTTTAACGTAACATTTCTAAAGTAGATTTTAACTTTTTAAAATTCTCTTCAAAATTCTCTTTAAAAAATAGGGAAATTCCTGCTATACTATCTAAGTCATATTTTTGTCTTCTGTAATTTTGAAAAATTTTTATAATTTCACCTATATTTTTTAGAGTTATACCTCCTAAAGCTACAATAGGGATAGAAATTTTACTTAAAACTTCTTTTAATTTTTCTGGACCAACTATAGGATCATGATCTAATTTTGATATAGGTTTATATATAGGACCAAAGCCAATATAAGATAAATGATAATTTTTATATAAATTTTGAGCCATTTCAATTTCTTTATCATTATGTGTTGAAAGACCAAAAAGAAGATTATTTTGTTTTAAAAAACTTAAAAGAGCTTTATCCTCTTTTAGATTAAAATCCTTTTGCCCCAAATGTAAACCGTGGATATAAAAGCCTTCTTTAAAAATATCCTTAATATAATTCTTATAATCATTTAGGATAATTATCAATTTTCCATTTTCTTTATAAAGAAGAGAGGATATTATTTCAAAATCTTTTAAAATTTGCTTAAGATTCCTATTTTTAAATCTGTATTGAAATATAGGAATATTATATTCTAAACATAAAAAAATAGCTTTTTTTAAATCATCCGTGGATTTGAAAAACTTATCATCTGTTATGGCATAAAGTTTAGGATACATATTTCCCCCTTTGTTATAATAGTTTATAGTGTTCTTATTTAACTAATTATCTAGGAGGTAAAAAAATGGAAGAAGAAGTCTACCCTAAAAATTATATACGTAGATTTGATATTTTTGCAGAATATAATCGCCTTCAAGCTTTAAATAAATACAAATATTCCGAAGATGATGCTAAAGCTTATGGCATAGCTATTGCAAAAGTAGTAGCTGGTAGAAAATTTAGAAAACTATTTAAAACTTCCCATTTATCAAAATCTACTTTATCTTCTTCTGAATTGGAAAACTCTCAAAATAATAAATGGTGGAGAAAATTTGGAAGTTCTAAAGAATTTGATAAAGAAATTGTAGATCGAATGGGAAGAGATTTTTATGAGAAAGTTTTTTCTCCGGCTGTACAGGAAGCTTACAAAAAAGGTTTAAAATATATTCAAATTAGAGATACTTTAAGAGAAGAGTGGAATAAAAAAGTAAAGATAAAATCTTAAACGAGAAAATATTATTTAATTTTTAAGAAAACTTGACATAAAATCAAATATAAATATAATTAATCTTGCAGGGGTGGTGGGCGTAGCTCAGCTGGTTAGAGCGAGGGACTGTGGATCCCTAGGTCGCCGGTTCAAGTCCGGTCGCCCACCCCATTTAAATATGCGGGTGTGGCGGAATTGGCAGACGCGCAGGACTTAGGATCCTGTGGCCGTTAAGGCCGTCCGGGTTCGAATCCCGGCACCCGCACCAAAGAAAAAGACGATGCGGGCGTAGCTCAGTTGGTGGAGCGTCTCCTTGCCAAGGAGAAGGTCGCGGGTTCGAGTCCCGTCGCCCGCTCCATTTAAATGAGGCGGCGTAGCCAAGCGGCTAAGGCAGGGGACTGCAAATCCCTTATTCGGCGGTTCGAATCCGCCCGCCGCCTCCAAAATTTAAAAATTTGGGCGACCGGTAATCTTGACAAAAAGTAAAAGATAAATATAATAAAAACCGAACAGATGTGGGCCCGTAGCTCAGCTGGATAGAGCAGGGGACTTCTAATCCCCAGGTCGGGGGTTCGAATCCCTCCGGGCCCGCCACTTTTAGCCCGGGTGGCGGAATTGGCAGACGCGCCGGACTTAAAATCCGGTGGCCTTATGGCCGTGCGGGTTCGAATCCCGCCCCGGGCACCACTAAATCATTTAATTACTTCCTCCCTATTTTTAACTTTTAAATTCCTTTAATTATCCTATTATCGCAATCTCTAATCCTATAATTACCAAAATGTAATATAATATCTTAAAATTTTTTATTTCTTCTTAATCTAAAAAAATTTTTTGGAGAGAAAATGGTTAGATTTAATTTAAAACTTCTAATTTTAGATGTGGATGGAGTTTTAACTAATGGATTAATTGTTTTTGATAATGAGGATAACGAATATAAAGCTTTTAACGTTAAAGATGGACTTGCAATTCGAGTTCTTTCTGAAACTAAAGTTTTAAAATTTGCAATTATTACAGGTAGAAAATCTAAAATAGTGGAAAAACGTGCAAGGGAACTATTAATAGAGGATGTTTTTCAAGGATATAGAAATAAACTTGTAGCTTATAATCTCTTGAAAGAAAAATATAATTTAAAAGATAAAGAAATAGGATATATTGGAGATGATTTAAACGATCTTCCTATTATAGAAAAAGTTGGTTTTTTTGCGTGTCCTGCAGATGCTCCAGATTACATAAAGGTAAAAGCTCATTATATATCTAAAAAAAGAGGTGGATACGGAGCTGTAAGAGAAATTTTGGAATTTTTAGTTCCTAATTTTTATAATATTGCAAAAGACTATTTTTTGAAAAAAACTTATTTTGAATAAAAATCTAAAAGAAAGGGGCAAAAAGCCCCTTTAATTAGATTAATATTTTAAAACTTCCTTACAAATTTCCTCATAAGATTTATTAAATATATCATCCCAGTTAGGCTTATGAGAATATTTTGCATGTAAAAGTTTATGAGCTTTTTCACTTCCATAATTTCCTAAAAATTTCTCATAAAGAAACTTAATAAATGGATTTTCATGAGATTTTCTGATCTCTTTATTTTTATCTAAAGTATAAAGAGCTTCAGCACGTTTTCTTAAAATTTCTTCAGTAGTAGGAATCGGTTGACCTCCTCCTCCTATACATCCTCCGGGACATGCCATAACTTCTAAGAATTGAATATCAAGTTCTTTATTTTTTATTTTTTCTAAAACTTCCTGAGCTGCCTTTAGAGTGTGAGCTACTGCAACTTTAAGTTTTAAATCCTTTATATCAATTTCTGCAATTCTTATATTTTTCATGCCTCTTACCGGAACAAAATCTAAATTGGAAAAGGTTTCTCCTGTGAGCCACTCTACGGCTGTTCTCAAAGCAGCTTCCATAACTCCACCGGTTACTCCAAATATAGCAGCAGCTCCAGAATATTCTCCAAATGGAATATCTTCTTCTTCATCTTCTAAGGAAAGTAAATCTATACCTGCTATTTTAATCATTTTTGCAAGTTCCCTAACGGTGAGAACATAATCTATATCTCCCATAATATCTGGTCTTAAAATTTCATATTTTTTAGCTGTGCAAGGCATAATAGTTACGTGAACTATTTTATCTTTTGGAATATTTTCAAGCTCAGGTAAAAAGTTTTTAATAACCGCCCCTAACATAGCTTGTGGAGATTTACAAGTAGATAAATTTGGAATCATTTCTGGATAAAATTCTTCTACGAACTTAACCCAGGCTGGGCAGCAGGATGTAAACATAGGCAAAGTTTTTCTAAACTTTATTCTTTCTATAAGTTCATTTGCTTCCTCAACTATAGTAAGATCTGCTCCATAGTTTACATCAAAAACTTTATCAAAGCCAAGTTTTCTAAGGGCTGCAACTAATTTTCCGATAACTAAAGTTCCTGGAGGTAATCCAAAAAGTTCTCCTATAGAAGCTCTTACAGCTGGAGCAAAAGAAACGACTACATATTTATTTGGATCTTGAAGTGCATCAAGAACTTTTTCAGTATCATCTTTTTCAGTTAAAGCTCCGGTAGGGCACCTTACTACACATTGGCCACAAAAAACACAAGGCGTATTTTTTAAAGGCAGATTGTAAGGGGGAGATATTCTTGAGTTAAAACCTTTTCCATCTACAATTAGAGTATTTATACCCTGAATTTTTTCACAGGTATTTACACATCGTCTACATTCTATACATTTTGTTTGATCTCTATTAATTATAGAACGATCTTTTTCATGTTCTTTAAAAAGAAGTTCCACTTCAACTTCGGAAAGACCTATATTTTTTGCAATTTTTCTAATTTCGCAAGGTTCTTCTTTTTGACAAGCTGGACAAGTGCTTTTATGATTAGCTAAAGTAAGCTCGTATATAGTTTTTCTAGCTTTTCTTACTAAAGGAGTATCTGTATATATTTCCATTCCCTCTTTTATTTTTGTTATGCATGCTCTTTGAAGATTACGTGCTCCTTTAACTTCCACTACACAAATTCCGCAATGTCCTCCCTCGGTAATACCTTCTAGATAACATAAAGTAGGTATGTGAATACCAGCTCTTTTACAAGCTTCTAAAATAGTAATGCCTTCTGGCATTAAATAGGATTTTCCGTTTATTTTAATATCTACAAGTTTTTTCATTTTTTATCCCCCTAGGAAATATGTGAAAGCCACTCATCTTTAAATTTTTGTAAGGATTGTAAAATAATATTTGGTGCAGTTTGACCAAGTCCACAAAAAGATGCATTTTTCATAGTTTTACATATTCTTTCTAAATTAAATAAATCATGTAAATTAGCTTTCTTTTCCTTTATTTTCTTTATGATGCGATAACTTGCTTCGGTTCCAAGTCTACATGGGAAACATTTTCCACAACTTTCATCTTTAAAAAATCTCATAATATTTTCGCAAACATCTACAATATCTCTTTTATCATTTAAAACAATTATGGTTCCACAGCCAGGACCCGCTTGGATTCTACCCAAAGAATGGTAATCTACTTCTATGTCAACTTCATCATATTTAACTAATGAACCTGAAACACCTCCTAAAATTACAGCTTTTAATTTTCCGCCTTTTACTCCACCAGCTAAAGAAATAATTTCAGAAAGTTTTACACCAAAAGGAATCTCAATTATTCCTTTCCAGGAAACATCTCCACTCATACAAAATAATTTTGTGCCATAAGAACCTTCTACTCCGTATTTTTTAAACTCTTCACTTCCATAATAAATAATAAAAGGTAAATTTGCTAAAGTTTCTACATTATTTACAACGGTCGGCTTTCCATAAAGACCTTTTTGAGGAGGAAATGGAGGTTTTTTTCGAGGTTCTCCACGTTTTCCTTCAATCATTTCTAAAAGTGCAGTTTCTTCTCCACAAATATAAGCTCCCGCCCCTCTTTTTATTTTTAAATGAAAGGAAAAGTTACTCCCAAGTATATTATCTCCCAAAAATCCATATTTATATGCATCTTGAATTGCTTTTTCTAATCTTTTAATAGCTAAAGTATAATCTGGTCTAATAGCTATATACCCATAATTTGCTCCAATTATGTAAGCTGCTAAAATAGCTCCTTCTATTACCAAATGAGGATCATTTTCCAAAATAATTCTGTCTTTGAAAGTTCCTGGCTCTCCTTCTTCTGCATTTACAACCACAAATTTTGGAGTTTCTTTTTGATTTTTTGCAATTTCAAATTTAATACCAGTGGGAAAACCTGCTCCACCTCTTCCGCGAAGCTCAGATTTTTTTACTTCCTCTAAAAGTTCATCTGGAGATTTTTTTAAAGCTTTTTTTAAGGCCTCATATCCTCCGGTTTCTATATAAGCTTCAATGCTCTCTGGATCTATTTTTTTTATATTTCTAAGTAAAATCGGGGTACCAATTACTTTAAAATCTATCATGTCTTTCCTCCTTAAGTATGTGAAAACAAATTAATTTTTTGAAGATTTTTCTTTTTCTATATAATTTTTAAGTATTTCTTTTACTTTTTCCGGAGTTAGATTTCCATGAATATCATCATTTATTAAAATCACAGGTGCTAAGGAGCAAAGACCTAAACAAGAAGATTTTTCTAAATAAAAAAGCCCATCTTTAGTGGTTTCTCCAAAATCTATATTTAGAAATTCTTTTATTGCTTCTATAACTTTTTCAGCCCCTTCCATGTGACAGGCTAGATTTTCACAAACTCTTATAATGTATTTTGCTCGTGGTTTTAAGGAAAGACGTGGGTAAAATGAAGCTACCGAGTAAACTTGGGGGATAGGTCTTTTATGCTTTTTTGCTATTTTTTTTAAAGTTTTTGGAGGTAGATACTTTTGAGGATGCTTATTTTGTTCATCTAGAAGATCTTCAATTAAGGATTTTTGAAAAAATTTTTCTTTCATCAATTTATAAACCTCCAAGATCTTAGTATGGGAAATTTTAACTTGTAAAAAAATTGTAACAAATTTTAGGAAATTTTTGATAATAGATATAAAAGGAAAAGTGGAAACTGGAGGGATAGTTAAGTTGAGAGTAAAAGAGAGGGGGCCAAGAAAGCCCCAAAAGTTATTCCTCTACTTCAACCCATTTGTCTTTTAATTTTTCTAGAACTTGAGGTAAAGTTGTGTATTCCATTTCCTCAAGAGGTAATCTATGAGGTTCAAATGGACCATGTCTTCTAATATAGTCTGCGATTTCATTACATTTTTGTCTTACTCTATCAAAAGCTACATCTTCAAAGAAGTCTACAGGACCTACAAGCTCACCATTTGCAATTTGGAATCCAAGAGCTACTACTCTTGGAGGTCCATCAAATCTAGATGGAGTAGCTTGGTCTAAGGAAACTGGCATAATAGGTCCATAGTGGGAACCTCTCATCCATCCTTCAACAAGATGAGAATATGTAAATGGTTCTAAAGCTTCTCCTACTGCAGGAAAACCACTTTGACATCTAACAATTAAAACTGGGTCATCTTTTCCAACATAATGCCCAGCAATCATATTAACTTTTTCAACAGATGCTACTGCTGCAATTTCATTATCTCTTCTTCTATAAACTCTTTTTATAATAAATCTAGAAGATGCTCCAATTAAAAGTAAAATATCATAAAGATCTTCTGGAGCATTAAGTTTAATCATCTTATTTTCTTTAATGTCTAAAATTTCAAAAGTAAATCCTGGTCTCATAGAAGGGTCAATAACAAGACCTGGAGTATTAAATGGATCTGCAAACATTTTATATAAAGGTAAATTCCATGCAGAAGGAGCAGTTTTATCTGCTACGAAAACAATAATAGGTTCACTTTTTCTTTCTTCGAATTCCATTTCTGCAACGCCAGGTCCCATTCCTTTTACATTTCCGGAGAAAGTATCTGCTAAAAGATCTTGACCAGCTCCATAAAGTTTTAGTTCTTTTGCTCTTTCAGTACATTTGTTAAATACATCCCAAGCAAGTTTATGAACTTCTTCATTATTTACTCCTTTGTCATGAGTCATAATAAGATCTAAATCATCTCCACACCAAGCTACGAAATAGTCTTTAATAATTCCCTTTTCTTTAGCTTCCTCGAGCATTTCGTCTGCAATTTCAATTAAATCTGGGTGCATGTTAGAATGTCCACACCATCCACCAATGTCAGCTTTTATTACGCTAACTGTAACTTTTGCCATAATTAAGTAACCTCCTTATAATATTTCTGGTAGGTATATTTTAAATTATAATTAAAGAATTTACAGAAGAAAAAAATTATTAAGGAGGGAATTTTTGAAAGATTATTTTGCAAATATTCTTATATTTTTGGGATTAATTTTTTTATTTATTGGATTATTTTTTAAAATCTTTCCTTTCTTTGGAAAATTACCTGGCGATATTAGTATAAAAGGGAAAAATTATGCAATTTATATACCTCTAGCTTCAAGTATACTTTTAAGTATATTTTTAACTTTGATTTTAAATTTGATATTTTATTTTTTAAAAAAATAAATATGGAAAGAATCTAAAATCTTTACATGGAGGCTTAAAAAATGTTTTTTGAGTATTATTTGCCTACTAAAGTGGTTTTTAATAAAAAGGAAAGAGCTTTAGATGCTTTAAAAAAAGAAAAAAATAATTTTAATCTTTCAAAAGTAGCTTTCTTTGTATCAAAAAGTTCCAAAAAATATGGATATTTTGAGGATATTTTTAATGTTTTAAAACCTAAAAACTATCTTGTTTTGGATAATCTACCAACCGAACCTACGGAAGAAGACCTAGAAAAGATATATTTAGATTTAAAAGATAAAAATATAAGTCTTATAGTTGCTATAGGAGGAGGATCTGTTTTAGATATTGCAAAAGCTATAGGGATTTTGTTAAAAAATCCTTTAAAAGATATAAAAAGAGCATTTTTAATGATAGATATGTTTAAAAATGAAGCTTTAGATATGATTGGTATTCCTACAACTGCGGGTTCAGGTTCAGAAGTAACTCCTTATAGTGTTTTTAAAGTTAAAGCTCTAAAAAGTAAGTCTCCCATTGTTTCCAGAAAAGGATTTTATAAACTGGCTTTAGTTATCCCAGAATATACTTATACTATGCCAGAAAAAGTGGCTTTATACTCTGGCATAGATGCCTTTAGTCATTTATTAGAAAGTTATTTATCCTTAAGAAGCTTTGAAATTAGTGAATTTTTCAGCACTCAAGGAATTAGAACTTTTTTTAAAAATATTTCAAAAACTCTAAACTCTGCAAATACAGTTGCGAGAGATAATATGGTAAAAGCTTCCTTATATGGGGGAATAGCTATTACCTTAGCTGGGGCAGGTTTAATGCATATTTTAGGTCATATAATAGGTTACTATAAGTCCTTATCTCATGGCCATACTTTAGCTTTAGTTATGCCAGAAGTTATAAGATTTTATGGAACAAGTATTTATGATAAATTAAAAACTTTTGAAGATATATTAAATAAAAAAAATCTTAGTCCACTAGAGTATGTAAATTATTTTGCAGATTACTTGAAAAATCTTTTTTATGAGGATTTAGGAGTTGAAAGAATAAAATTTTCTGAAGAAGATATAAAACTTTTTTTAGAATCTTTAAAAGGTAAGGAAAAATTATTTTTAAAACTTCCTAAAATTCCAAAAAAAGAAGATATTGTGAAAATTTTTGAAAATATATAGAGGGTAAAATATGAAAAATATTATATTTGTAACTGGAACAAATACTGGAGTGGGAAAAACTTTTTTTATTTGTAATCTTTTAAAAAGGTTATATGAAAAATATCCAAAATTAAAGAAAAAAGTTATAGGTTATAAACTAATAGAAACTGGAGTAAGATTATATCCTGAGGATGCTTTAAGAATTTCTAAAATTAATGGATTTTATATTCCCCCTCTCTACACCTTTATTTATCCTTTAGCTCCTTTTGACGCTGCAAATTTAGAAAAAAGAACTATAAAGAAAGAAAAAGTTATAGAAAAGTTAAAGGAACTATCAAAAAAATTTGACTTAGTTTTTATTGAAGGAGCGGGCGGTATAGAAGTCCCTATTTTTCCATTTTATACTTTCTTGGATTTAGTTAAGGAGTTGAATTTAAAAACTATTTTAGTTTCTGAAAATAAACTTGGAACTATAAACAATACTCTTCTTAGCGCGAAAGTATTAAAGGATAATCTTTTTGCAATATATTTAAATACAAGAAAAGATGAACAAGATATCTCGCAACAAGTTAATTTAAGAACTTTAAATTTATATCTTAGAAAGAAATATATGATAAATGCTTTTGTTACAGATAGCATAGATTATATAATTGACCGTATAATTTCAAATTTTAGTTTTCAATAAAACTTGTATTTATATAAAAGGGGAGGTATTATGGAACTTAAAGATATTTATGAGTTTATATCTAAACTTTCAAAATCTAATGTAAAAGAAGTTAAGTTAGAGCTACCTGATTTTAAATTAAAGGTGGAATTCAAAGAAGATTATATAAAGTTAAAAACCAAAGATAATAATTTTGAAAAATCAATTGCAGAAGAAAACTTAGAATTAGTTGAAATTAAAAATGAAGATATTCAAAATAAAACAGAAGAAAGTAAAAATTATCACGTTATAAAATCTCCTATGGTAGGAACATTTTATAGAAAACCTTCTCCAGATGCAGAACCCTTTGTAAAAGAAGGGGATATAGTTAAAAAGGGTCAAACTTTAGCTTTAATAGAGGCTTTAAAAGTTTTTAATGAGATAGAAAGTGATATAGATGGAAAAATAGTTAAAATACTTGTTGAAGATGGCTCTCCGGTAGAGTACGGTCAAGAACTTTTTTATATTGAACCTTTAAATAAACCTTTAAAAGTTTAAAAAGGAGCTAAAGTTAAATGAAAATTGCTATATTTACAGATTCTTTTAGAGATGACTTGGGTGGGGGAAGCAAGGTTGCTATTGATTTGGCTTCTGGTTTGATGGAAAAAGGGCATGATATACTTATAGTTACTGGAAAACATGTTGGGGATTTAAGTAAAAGGTTTAATATTTTCAATTTGCCGAGTATAAAATATCCTTTATATAATAACGCAGAAATGATACTACCAAGTCTAAGTCTTATAGAAACCTTAAAAAATTTTCAACCTGATATCATTCATTATCATGATCCTTTTTTAGCTAGTATAATGGCTTTAATGGTATCCAAATATTTTAAAAAAAAAGTAGTTGGTACTATTCATGTAGATCCAAAACATGTATCTGAATACTCTGTAAAGATTGATAATGGTGTTCTTGCAAAAGCCTTGGTAGGTTTTGTAAGTAGGTTTTCTGATGCTCTTATTTTTGTTTCACGCTATCAAAGAAAGGTTTATGCTTCATATCTAAAAAGGAAAGGATTTTATAGAGTTATATATCCTGGGATTCCTGATTATTTTTTTCTAAATGACACTCCTGTTTTTGGAAAAAGGATTATTACTGTCTCTAGATTAGCTCCAGAAAAAAATCTAAAGTTTGCTTTTAAAGTAATGTCTTTAGTTCAGAAAGAAATAAAGGTGGAATATATAGTTGTTGGAGATGGTCCTGAAAGAGAAAATTTAAAAAATTATGCCAAAAAAGTAGGTTTAGATGTAAAATTTTTGGGGAATATAAAAAGGGAAAAGTTACCCGAGCTTTATAAAAGTTCTTCTTTATTCTTTTTACCATCTAAAACGGAAACTTTTGGGCTCGTTTTTGCGGAAGCTATGGCATGTGGACTTCCAATAGTAGCCTTGAACGCTGGTGCAGCTCCAGAAGTTGTAAAAGATGCTGGATTTATTTGCAAAGAAAATGAAATAGAAGTAAAAAATGCTATAATTAAACTATTAAATAATAAATCTCTTTGGGAAAATAAAGTAAGTAAAGCTAAATTACGTTCAAGAAAATTTAAAATGGATGTATTTATAGAAAATCATATAAAATTATATAAATTATTAGCTTATAATTAGATTTTATATTAGTTATTTTGCACAGTAGAGGATATTATGATCGTATTTCAAAATACCATAGATATTTCTAAATTCTTACTTGCCATATCTTCTATGTCTGGTCTTGTAGATCCGGATATAACTGACCATAATTACAGAGTTGCATTTTTATCTTATTTAATTGCAAGGGAAATTAGTTATTCTAATGAATTTTTATATAACACGATTGTTGCAGCTCTTTTACATGATATTGGACTTTTACTTTTTCACCACAAGGAAGATCTCTATCTAGTAAAACAACCTAATGGTGAAGAAATTAAAAGAATTCATCTTCATGCAGAGTTGGGTTATGAACTTTTAAGAAATTTGGCTCCTTTAAGTAAAGTTGCTCGTATTATAAGATACCATCATTATACTTACCCGGAAATAATAAAATTAAAAGCTCCTTTTGCTTCATCAATTATTCATTTAGCCGATCGCTTAGATGTATTTTTAGCAACAAGAGTAGATTTTTGTAAACCTTATTATGAAAATTATTCTAAATATATTTTTCTTCAAAAAGAAGCAAAAGAATATTTGCAAAGAATAAAAAAATATTTTCACCCTAAATCTGTAGATATTTTAATAGAAAAAATTCTTCCAAAAGAGGCCTTTTGGTTTGAATATCTAAATTCAAGTAATATTAAAGAAACTTTATGTGATCTTTTAAGAAATTTTGAAGTGAAATTGCCTTTAGAACTTTTTGAGGATATGGCCCACGTTTTAGCTTATATAATAGACTTTAAAAGTCCCTTTACCGCAACTCACTCTTCTGGAGTAGCTCAAACTGCAGCTTCACTAGCAGGTCTTATGCATTTTACATCTCCAGATATAAAAAAAATGAAAATAGCTGGTCTTTTACATGATATTGGAAAGGTAGCAATTCCATTAGAAATACTTGAAAAACCAGGAAGATTAAATGAGGAAGAAATAGGAGTTATGCGCTCTCATGTGTATTTTACTTATAAAATATTAAAAAAATTAAATATAGACCCAGATATTATTGAGTGGGCTTCATTCCATCATGAACATTTAGATGGAAATGGATATCCATTTAAATTAAATGCAAAATACTTATCTTTAGGTTCAAGAATAATGAGTGTTGCAGATATATTTACAGCTTTAATGGAAAAAAGACCTTATAAAAAAGAACTTTCTACAAAGGAAGCTTTAGAAATTATTGAAAAAATGGTTGAAAGCAAAAAGCTTTGTAAGAGAGTAGTAGAGGTGTTAAAAAATAAAATAGATATAGTAGATAAACAAAGAAAAGAAGCTCAAGAGCGAGCTAGAAAAATGTACGATAGACTAAGAAGTGTTGCTGATAAATTTTTAGTAAAAAATTAATTTATATTTCATTTAATCTTTTGACATTCAGGTTTTTTCTACAACTTACATTAATTTTTTAAGATTCTCCAAATTGATTTTTCCTTCATAAATAGCTTTACCTAAAACTACACCTTTAACATTTTTAATAGTTTTTAACTTTTTTATATCTTCGATACAAGATACTCCACCTGAGGCTATAACGGGAAGATTCACTTGAGAGGAAAATTTTTTTATGCTTTCAAAATTAGGGCCTTTTAAGGTACCATCCTTGGAAATATCTGTAAAAAGATATCCCCATAAATAATTTAAGTAATCTTTCTCCCAAATCTTTGCAAAACTTACAGCATCTAAACTTTCTATATTTTCCCATCCCGAGGTTGTTACTTTAAAATCTTTTGTATCTACAGCTAAAACAACTTTTTTAGGAAATTCTAAAAGACATTTTTCAAATTCCTTTTTGTTTTTTACAGCCATAGTTCCTATAACAACTCGCTCTACCCCAAGATTTAAAGTATTTTTCACAATTTCAAAATTTCTTAATCCTCCTCCAAATTCAACTTTCATATCTAAATTTAGAATTTTTTCTAAAATCTTATAGTTTTTAGGTTTTCCTTCAAAAGCACCATCTAAATCTACTACATGTAAAAAGTTAAAACCTTTGTCTTTAAACATTTTTGCAACATCTACCGGATTTTCATAATAAACTTTACTTAACTCTTTTTTTCCTTGATAAAGCCTAACACATTTTCCATCTTTGATATCTATAGCTGGTAGAATTTCAAACATTTTAAACCCCGTAATAACTTTATGATAAAATTTTGCTTAAAATTTATTAAAGGATATTTTAAAAAATTTTTTATATTTTATAAACAATTGAAGGGGGAAGTATAAAAATGGGAATGACTATAGCCCAAAAGATACTTGCAAAGGCAGCTGGAAAAGATCACGTAAATGTTGGAGAGCTTGTAGTTTGTAGAGTAGATTTTTGTTTAGCAAATGATATAACAGCGCCAATTGCAATTAAGGAATTTGAAAAATTAGGTGTAGATGTTTTTGATAAAGAAAGAATTGCTTTAGTTCCAGATCATTTTACTCCTAATAAAGATATTAAAGCTGCTGAGCAATGTAAACTTGTTAGAGAATTTGCCAGAAAATATAATATAAAGTATTATTTTGAGCAGGGTAGATGTGGTATAGAACATGTCCTTTTACCTGAAGAAGGTTTAGCTTTACCAGGGGAAGTAATTATTGGAGCAGATTCTCATACTTGTACTTATGGAGCTCTTGGAGCTTTTGCTACAGGTGTAGGTTCTACAGATATGGCTTATGCTTGGGCTACTGGGGAAGTTTGGTTTAGAGTTCCATCTACTATAAAGTTTTATTATTATGGAAAAAGAAAAAAATGGGTAACTTCTAAAGATTATATTTTATATGTTATTGGGAAAATAGGAGTAGATGGTGCGCTTTATAAAGTTATGGAGCATACAGGACCTGCTATTGAAGAGCTTTCTATGGATGAGAGATTTACAATTTCAAATATGGCAATAGAGGCAGGTGCTAAAGCTGGAATTATTCCACCGGATGAGAAAACTTTGGAATATGTTAAATTTAGAGCTAAAAGACCTTATACTGTATTTACAAGTGATGAAGATGCGCCTTATGATGATGTAATAGAAATAGATGTTTCTAAAATTGATCCAATTGTAGCTTGTCCTCATTTACCTTCTAATGTAAAACCAGCAAAGGATCTTACAGATATTACTATAGATCAAGTTGTTATTGGTTCTTGTACCAATGGAAGAATTGAAGATTTAAGATTAGCTGCAAAAATATTAAAAGGTAAAAAAGTTCATCCGTATGTAAGATGTTTAATATTCCCAGGAACTTGGAATGTATACAAGCAAGCTAAGGAAGAAGGTCTTTTAGATATCTTCTTAGAAGCAAATTGTGTAATTTGTCCACCTACTTGTGGACCTTGTCTTGGTGGACATATGGGAGTTTTAGCTTCTGGAGAAAGAGCTGTAGCAACTACTAATAGAAACTTTAGAGGTAGAATGGGACATCCAGATAGTGAAGTATACCTTGCGTCTCCTGCAGTTGCGGCTGCATCTGCAGTTTTAGGAAGAATTGCAGATCCTGAAGAAGTTGCAGGTAAGTAATGAAAATAACTATATCTGGTGTGGCTGGGGTGGGAAAATCCACCCTGGTTTCTTTTTTTAAAGATAAATCCAAACGATTTTTTTTTAGAAGATACAAGATAGAAGATATTTTTTTAAATTTTTTTGAGAGTAAAACTAAGACAAGAAAGCTTCCTAAATTCTTAAAAAGAAAGAAATTAGAAAAATTGTTAAAAAATATAAAGATATTTAATTTAACTCAAACAGTAAAGAAAAAAAAATTATATTCATCTTACGATAAGATCAGAAATAGTTATGTAATAGATGAAGACAAGTTAAATAATTTTTTTAAAAAAAAGAGCAATTATGTTTTAGAAGGTGTGGCATCTCATATAGTCGCCTCAAAAGATTCTCTTAATATAATTCTTTATACACATCCAAAAAAAATTTTTTTTAGACTTATAAAAAGAAAATATCCTAAAAGAAAAATTTTAGAGAATATAGAAGCTCAAAATATAGAATATAGTGCAAATGAACTTTACAAAAAAGGAGTAAGATTTTTCAAAATTAATATTTAGAGGGTAAAAGATGAAATGGGAAGGAGTTATAAAAGCCTATAAAGATTTCTTACCTGTAACTGAAAAAACACCAATTATTACTTTACTAGAGGGAAATACCCCGTTAATAAAGGCAGATAATTTAAGAGATTATATTTTTAGAAACTTAAAAGTTAAACCAAAGCTTTATTTAAAATTTGAGGGCTTAAATCCTACAGGTTCTTTTAAAGATCGTGGAATGACTATGGCAATTTCTAAAGCTAAGGAAGATGGGGCTAAAGCTGTTATATGTGCTTCTACCGGAAATACCTCAGCTTCAGCTGCAGCTTATGCAGCAAAGGCAAATCAAAGAGCTGTGGTATTGATACCTGAAGGAAAAATAGCCTTGGGTAAACTTTCTCAGGCTTTGATGTATGGAGCTTTAGTTATTCAAATTAAGGGAAATTTTGATGTAGCTTTAAATTTGGTTAGAGATTTAGCTAATATTTATCCTATTACAATAGTAAATTCTATAAACCCTTATAGACTTCAAGGTCAAAAAACTGCAGCTTTTGAAATAGTAGATGTTTTAGAAGATGCTCCAGATTTTCATTTTATTCCGGTTGGAAATGCAGGAAATATTTCTGCTTATTTCTTAGGATATAAAGAGTATTTTGCAGCCGGCAGATCTAAAAAACTTCCAAGAATGTGTGGATTTCAAGCTGCAGGTGCGGCTCCTATTGTTTTAGGAAAAAAAGTTGATAATCCTGAAACTATAGCTACAGCTATAAGAATAGGAAACCCAGCTTCTTGGCAATTTGCGGTAAATGCTGTAAAGGATAGTAAAGGGACTATGGATATGGTAACAGATGAAGAAATTTTGGAGGCTTATCGTTTGGTTGCAAAACTAGAAGGTGTATTTTGTGAGCCAGCTTCTGCGGCATCTATTGCAGGTTTAATAAAAGTAGTTAAAACAATTGAGAAACAAGGTTATTATAAAAACTTGTATCCTAAAGATATTTCAAATGAAAAAATTGAAGATAAAATGAAAGGAATTTTTGATAAATACAACACTAGAGATTTAAAAAATGATTATGAAGATTTTATAGAATTCAAAAATGAAGATGTTATTGTTTGTACCCTTACGGGACATGGTTTAAAGGATCCAAATACAGCTTTAAGTCAAGATTTTGATATTTATACTTTAGAGCCAGATTTAAATAAGATTTTAGAGCTTATAGAAAGAGGAAATTAAAATGTTAGTTCCTCGAGGTTTTAATTATATTTTTGAAAACGTATATAGTGGTCTTTTTTCTCTAATTTCAAAAATAAAAAGTATTTATGAGGCTTGGGGATATGAGGCTTTAATTCCACCGGAGGTAGATTTTAAATCAACTTTTTCCCTTGAGGAAGAGAAACTTTTTAGATTTTTAGATAAATTTTCAGGAAAAACTTTAACTTTAAGACCTGATTTTACACCTCAAATAAAGAAATATGTTCTTTTCCTTAAGGAAAATTTATATCCTTTAAGATACTACTATTTTGGCAATATTTATAAAGATGAAAAAAGTAAACGTCAAAATTTTGTAACAGGTATAGAAATTTTAGGAGAGCTTGGTTTAGAAGCAGATGGAGAAGTTTTATCTATTTTACATTTAATATTAAATATAACCTCTAAACCTTTCCAGGTAGATATAGGTCATACCCTATTTTTAGAGGGTTTATTTGAAGAATTAAAAAAATTTTTAAATCCTTCTCAAATTATACATTTACAAAATATTTTGAAAAAAAAGGATTTTAGTCTTTTGGAAAAATTTTTTGAGGAAAGTAATTTAGATTCTAGAAAAAAGGAAGTTTTAAATTTTATTTTAAATGCTTATGGTGGAAAAGAAGTTTTAAAAGAGGCAAGAAAATTTGTTTTAAATAAAAAAATGGAAAAAGCCATTTCGGATTTAGAAAAAGTTTATAGGGTGCTGGAGATATACGAGATAAAAGATAATTTAGTTTTTGACTTAAGTGAAATTCGAGGTTTAAATTATCATAAAGGAATAGTGTTTGAAGTTTTTATAAATTCATATCCCTTTCCAGTGGCTAAAGGTGGAAGATATTTAGTGAAGGAAACGGAAAAAGTCTGGGGAGTAGGTTTTACTTTAGATCTAGAAGCTATTTTACAATTTGTGTCTTTGCCAGAAGAAAAGATAAAAGTATATCTTATTGATAATACAGAAGATAAGAAACTGGCTTTAAAACTAGCTACTCTTTTAAGAAAAAAAGGATTTATAGTAGCAAGAGATATTATTAAAAGGGATAATAAAATTAGTTTAGAAATTGCAAAAAAGAAAAACTTAGATTTTGCAGTTGTTTTAAAGGAAAATGGATTTGATATTATTGTTTTAAACGAAAAAAAGAATTTTGAAAATAAATTAAAAGAAATTGAAAAAGTTTTAACTAAGATTTTATCTTAAAACCTTCTTTAAAAATTTAGAGGTCCAGGTATCTTTTTTTATAATTTCTTCGGGAGTTCCTTTTGCTACCACTTTTCCTCCTTTCTCTCCGCCCTCAGGACCTAGATCTATAATGTAGTCAGCACACTTTATAAATTCTAAATTATGTTCTATAACAACTACAGTATTTCCCTTATCTACAAGTTTATTTAAAACTTCCAAAAGTTTTTTTACATCATCTATATGAAGACCCGTTGTAGGTTCATCTAAAAGATATAAAGTATGTCCGTAGGAACGTTTGGAAAGTTCGGAAGCTAGTTTTAATCTTTGTGCTTCCCCACCAGATAAGGTAGTGCTATTTTGTCCGAGTTTAAGATATCCTAGACCAACTTCTTTTAAAACCTGGAGTTTTCTAACAATAAAAGGATGATTTTCAAAAAATTCTAAGGCTTCATCTACGGTCATTTCTAAAATGTCGTATATATTTTTCCCTTTATATTTAATTTCCAAAATATCGTCTCTAAATCTTTTTCCTTGACACTCATCACATAGAACTTTCATATCTGGCATAAAGAGCATTTCAACTTCTATATAACCTTCTCCTTTACATTTTTCGCATCTTCCCCCAGGAACGTTAAAAGAAAAATAACTTTTTGTATATCCACGGGCTTGGGACTCAGGTAAATTTGCAAAGATATCCCGTATATAATCCCAAATTCCAATGTAAGTAGCTGGAACCGAACGAGAAGATTTTCCGGGAGGACTTTGATCTACCCAAATAACTTTATCTATAAGTTCTAAACCTTCTATATTTTTTATAGGAAGCTTATATTTTTCTATAAGTTTTGGTAAGTCCTTTTTTAGATTTTCTAAGTATTTATCTTTATATTTTCTTTTGTAAATTTCCTTTTCATTTAAAAGAGCATCCAAAGAAGGTAAAAGAATATCAAATACAAAGGTGCTTTTTCCACTTCCGGAAACTCCGGTTATGCAAACTAAATTATTTAATGGAATTTCAAAATCTTCTTCCTTTATATTATGCATAGAGGCTTTATAAATTTTTAAAAATTTGTCTTGCTTTCTTCGCGTTTTTGGAATGTCTATTTTTAACTTTCCGCTTAAGTATTTGCCAGTTAAGGAATTTTCGTTTTTCTCTATTTCCTTTGGAGACCCCGTGGCTATTACTTGTCCACCGTGAATACCTGCTCTTGGACCCATATCAACTATAAAGTCTGCAGCTTTTATAGTATCTAAATCATGTTCTACTACAATGACAGTATTACCGTAATCCCTAAGTCTTTTCAAAATAGAAATAAGCCTATCGTTATCCTTTGCATGAAGACCAATAGAAGGTTCATCCAAGATATATAAAACCCCTGAAAGTTTTGAAGCTATTTGGGTTGCAAGTCTTATTCTTTGAGCTTCTCCACCAGATAAAGTTTTTACTTTACGGTCTAGACTTAAGTAATCAGCTCCTACTTCAATTAGAAAAGAAAGACGCTCTAAAATTTCTTTTACAATCTTTTTAAAAACCTCTATCTTTGATTTATCTTTAATTACTTTTAAAGGATTTTCATAAGCCTCTTTAAAATATTTATAAAGCTCTAAAATACTCATTTGAGTAAATTCAATAATATTTTTTCCATCTATTTTTATAGAGAGAGCTTCTTTATTAAGTCTTTTCCCTTTACAAGTAGGACAGGTTACATACTTATACTTTTCTACCTGAATATCTCCCATTCCAAGACAGGTAGGACAAGCTCCAAGAGGTAGGTTAAAGGAAAATAATCTTGGGGAGATTTCTTTAAAGGTAAATCCACAATTAGGACAAGAATTTTTTGTGGAGAAAAACTCTATCTTTTTAGTTTCATAATCTTCTATCTCTACGTAACCTTTTGAAAGTTCTAAAGCTAACTCTAATGAAGATATAAAACGCTGACGATTATCTTCTTTTAGTTTTAATCTATCTACAATAAGCTCTATGGTATGAGTTTGATATTTATTAAGATCAAGTTTTAAAGCTTCTTCAATTAAATATTCTTTCCCGTCTATTTTAACTCTTAAAAATCCTCTTTTTAAAAGTTTTTCTAAAAGTTCTTTATGTTCTCCTTTTCTGTTTAAAACAAGAGGTGAGAGAATATATATTCTTTTATCTTTATATTTTTCAAAAGCAATACTGATTATTTCATTTATAGTCATAGGAGATAAGCTAATATTACAATTAGGACAATAAGGAGTTCCTACCTTTGCAAACAAAAGACGAAGATGATCATATATTTCTGTAACCGTACCTACAGTGGAACGTGGATTTTTAGAAATAGTTTTTTGTTCTATTGCAATAACGGGAGATAGCCCCTCTATTTTATCTACTTCTGGTTTTTCTAAAAGTCCTAAAAATTGTTTTGCATAAGAGGATAAACTTTCTACATATCTTCTATAACCTTCTGCATAAAGAACATCAAAGGCCAAAGTACTTTTACCACTTCCGGAAACCCCAGTTATAACTGTAAAAGTGAATTTTGGAATTTCTAGATCAATGTTTTTTAAATTATGTTGACGAGCTCCTTTTATGATTATGTAATCCCTACTTTTATAGGTCATAGGATAAATATCCCCCTGATCTTCCTATTAAGAGAATTTAAAGAAAGGCTGTTACTAAAAAATATGGATATTTAAAAATTTTTGTCAATTTTGAAAAAAGAAGATATTTT
>Ga0256837_1000464_pt1 | contig 34203 bp, 33 predicted proteins | sample 4562384metaG_FD_185976 | JGI IMG/M metagenome (GOLD analysis project Ga0256837, IMG submission 185976) | Hydrothermal vent microbial communities from Guaymas Basin, Mexico - 4561-384 | ecosystem: Environmental > Aquatic > Marine > Hydrothermal vents | place: Mexico: Guaymas Basin | collected... | reverse complement strand
TACTTGATTATAAGGATACTGAAAAAAGAAAGATAGTAGATGAAGATGTTATCTCCTATTTGCTTAAAGATGATGATAATCAAGATATATCATCTCTTAAAGATAATAAAAACGATAGAGCATTTTCAAGAGGTACATTACCCAAGAGTAAAGGCAATAAAGGACGACCAAGAGATGGAAGTAAGTTATAATGTCATTTATGGCATAATGAATCATCAAGGAGTTATCATGAAACGATTAGACTTAGTAAAGCAAATCATAGCTAGAAAAGAGCAATTAAACATAACTATAGAAAACCTTGCAAAGCTTAGTGGCTTAGGTATTAGAACAGTTAATCGTGTGTTAGCAAATGAAGATGTAAAATTAAGTACCATAGAGAGTATTACTAACTTTTTAGGATTAGATTTTGCAGGGAATGAGATTGTATCACTTGATGAGCTTAAAAAACAAAGAGCAAAAGAAAAAGCTATTTTTATGGCTTCTCTTGTGCAAAGTACATCAGCATTAGAGATTCAAGGATTAGATAACGATAATATTAATAATATTATTTCTATGTATGAAAAAGAGTTTTTAAATGGTGAATATCAAAATACTCTTTGGGTGGCATAATGATAGACTCTACAAAGCCCATAGATGATGCTACACCTCTTGATGATGTATCTGGACTAAAACTACCAAATGATAAAGCATACACGCTTAAAGAGATATATGTTTATGAAGCAAACAACATAGCACTTGCAACACTAAAGTACCTCTCAGCACCACCATCAAAAACTTTAGCACCATTTAGTTATGAGTGGATTCAACAACTTCACTATGATATGTTTGGCAATGTTTGGGATTGGGCAGGTAAGTTTAGAAAAGTTGAATTATCTATTGGTATAAAAGCTTACTTAGTACCAACAACACTCAAAGAGTTAGCAGATGATATAGCTTTTTGGAATGATAATAAAACATTTGATATATATGAAACAGCTACTAGAATACACCATAGAGCTGTACAGATTCATCCATTTCAAAATGGTAATGGTAGATGGAGTAGAATGTTAGCAAATATTTACCTTAGACAAAACGGTTCAATGCCTGTAAAATGGCAAGAGGATTTATTATCAAGTGAGAATCCAAAAAGAGATGAGTATATACAAGCTCTTAAAATGGCTGATAACGGGGATTATAAAGCTTTGATAGAGATACATAAGGTAACTTATTAAACTATGAAAAACTAAACTAAAAAAGAACTTAATAATCCAATAAGTCCACCAAACACAGCTCCCCAAACAACAAGCCATCCTAAGTGCTCTTTTATCATTTGTTGTACTAATTCTTTTACCATTTTTGGAGTTAATTCATCAAGTCTTTGTCTTACTACTGAAGCAATTTTATCATAAATATCATCACTTATATGTTCATTTTGAAGTGCTTTTTGTAGAGTACTTTGAAATGCACTTGTATGCACAATTTTATTCATAGATGATTTTATTTTTGCACTAAATGGTTCTCTTAAAGGTTCAAGTGCTGCTTCACCACCAAACATTCCCAACATACCACCAAAACTTGATTCCATAACTGCAGATTTCAAAGAATCATAAGCTGGTGTAAAATCTGTTTGATCTATAAGTTGGGTAAAGTCAAATTTTTTATCATCACTACTAAATTCACTATTAAAAAATTTATTCAGGTTTTCTTTATTAAAAAATTGATTCATCATCATATTTTCAATACCTTTTTTAAAATCTTCAAATCTATTTTGAACAACTCCACTTCCATACAAAAATGGCACCTTTTCAAACAACATATAAATTGCCAACCAATTTGTAAATGCTCCACTTAAAGCAAACAATCCAACTGTAAGCAAAACATCATTTTGTATAACATATCCTACAACTATTAAAACTGCTGAAATAAAATTTGATATAAAACTTTTATTTAACACTAATTCTTCCTTTATTATATTTATTCAAACACTATACTATAATGCATTTGAGTATATCCTGGTTTTCGTTTTTTAAACATACTATTTAACATAGCATTTTTATCATCCAAAATATCTATTGCTATACAGTTTGCACCACTTCTACCAACTCTTCCAAGGTACTGAATCAATCTTCCATAATATGATATTGGTGTAGCAAAAATAATTGTATCAAGATGTGCAAAATCTATCCCTTCACCAAAAAACGAAGCAGTTGCAAAAACTAAATTTGAATTTTCAACTTTATTCATATTTTGCTCTTGCTCTTTTTTACTCATACTTCCATGAACACTTATATATTCTAAGCCTTTTGCCTCACATAATATCTCAAGATTATTTATATGTTCAATTCTATCACTCAAAACTAATACTTTTCTATTTTGATATTTTAATATATGCTCTAGTATTATTTGATTTCTTTTTTCATCATTTATAAGTTCATTTAAAATTTGTGCAAATGAATCACTATTTGATATAAAGTTTGATCTTACAACAATAGCAGTATTTTTACTTGTTCGTTTTTTCTTATGCTCATATGCTATATCTCCAATTTGTTGAAAAAGTATGGGTTGAAGGTCATCTTTTCTATTTGGTGTTGCACTAAGACCTAATATATATTTTCCATGAAAAAGTTTAATTATTTGCTCAAATGTCACAGCAGGAAGATGATGACACTCATCAACTATCACTTGGGAATAATTTTCTATAATCTCAGGATGATTTTTTAAACTTTGCATTGTAGCAACATCTAATTTTCCATTTAATTTATTTTTACTTTTTCCTAAAAATCCTATGTTTTTTTTACTTATAGAAAAATACTCTTCAAATCTACTTATCCACTGATCAAGAAGCATATTTTTATGTACAAGTATAAGTGTATTTACAGCACGTTTGGCAATAATATTAGCTCCAATAAAAGTTTTACCAAATCCTGGAGGAGCAACACAGATACAAGAATCATTTTTCAAAATTTTATCAATCGCTTTTTGTTGTTCATCTCTTATTTCAAAAACTACATCAGGAAAATTCTCTTGCTGAACTAATCTTTTATCTTTTATTATTACATTTACACCATTTTTTTCTAAATAGTTATTAATTTTATTAAATAATCCCCGTGGTAGCTTTAAAAAATATTCATCCTCTTCATACCCTTTTAATACTCTAGGAGTATTATAAAGTGGTTTTCTAAGATTTTGTAGAATTTTTATTTGAGGGTTGTCAAACATCGCAAATCTTTTTAAAGATTGAATAAGTTCTTTTGAAAGATTTTGAATAGGAATATATATAAAATCATATAAACTAAGTTCTAGTTGTGTAGGAAACTCAATTTCATCTTCAAATATAGCTGGAATATGTGAAGTATTTATATCATCAACATTTATTAATCTTTTAATATCATCTAAAGTGAGTTTTTTTATATTATTTAACATATTCCAAGGATCATCAATCATCTGTAAATTATTTGACTCTATAAATATTCTTAAACCATTTTGCCTACTATTTAATTGCAAAGGCAACTCTATATATGTGCCAAGATTAGTTTGATTTACAAAATCCTCTTTAGGTAAAATTCTAGCCTCACATTGAGCTAATGATAAAATCTTTTGAGCATATGCTTTTAATATTCTAATATTTATACAACTATCAAAAAATATCCAAATTCTATATTGTTCAATATTAAAATATTCACAACAAAAAGATATATTTTGACTATCTAAATATTTAATTAAATTTTGTACATTTAATTTATTAGATTCTAAAACAATATATTTTGCTTGATTTTTATATACAATCATGTATGAAGCTATATCTATTTTACCACGTAAATGTAACTCTATTTGTTCTTTTCTTAAAGGTATATAATCTTCACCTTTAAAAGTCTTTGTTACAGGGAAATATTTTTGTTTTGTTTTATCTTTATTTTGCCATAGTTTAGCATATATATCAAATCTAGCTATAAATAAAGACTTAAATATTTCTATTTTTTCATCTTTAGTAAAATCTATTTGGTGTGTATTTATAGAATTTTGTTTTAATTCTTGTTCTAAAGAATAAATCTCATCTTCAATTTGTTTTTTTTGAAGATAAAGATTCTTTAATTTTTCATGCTTTGATATCATGATCGTAAGCTATAGTTTTTGGACTCATCACGATATTATTTATTTTTTTATTTACTTCAGAGTATGTACTTTTCATTGAAGAATTCTTTTTAAATCCCATACCTTCAAATGAACCATCTGGATCAATAATAAGTCTATTATATTTCATCTCTCCAATTACTTTTCCATTTGCAAGAATTTGTACTTCATTACAATCTATTTTACCATCAAAGAAGCCACTAATAATCAGATTATTAGCTTTAATATCACCAATTACCTCACCTTTAGTTCCAATAGTTATTATATCAGCATCAAGAATAACACCCTCAAATTTACCATCAATATTAACAGTACCTTCAGTATTTATACCACCTATGATATAACTACCTTGCGCTATTACTGTTGCACCAGGCTTGCATTGTGACGACTTATCATTTTTACCAAAGATTGCCATTTTACTCTCCTTTGTTTCTCAAAAAGATTATCATAATTATCTATATTCCAATAAACAAAATCTTTTGGATTTAATACCTTTTCTAAATATCTAACTTCATAATGCAAATGAGGAGCAGAACTTCGCCCACTATTTCCACTTTTTGCAATTAGGTCACCTTTTTTTATAACTTGTCCAGGTTCTACTAATACCTTTTTTAGGTGAGCATAAGCAGTCTCAAAACCATAATTATGTGCTATTACAATAAGTCTTCCAAATGATCCACTATTGTATTTTTGAACTTTTTTTACAATTCCATCAGCTGTTGCAAATACATCTGTACCTTTTTTAGCTCTAAAATCTATACCTTGATGAAACTTTTTCTTTTTTGTTATAGGGTGTATTCTATATCCAAAATTTGATGTTACAACTGTATGTTTAAGTGGTGAACCACTAGGAATTACACTTAAGAGATATTCTTTTTGCTTTTTACTCATTTGTTCTAGGACAGCTTTTTGAATAGTTTCAAAACTATCATTGTCTTTTATACCTAGTGCATTTTCCAAATATTCAAGTTTTGATCCCAATTGATCTATTTTTTTAACTTTATTTTTTATTTGTAATGAATAAACTTCATTTTGTGCTTCTAATGTTTTTTTCTTTTCATTAATAATACTTACATTCGTATTTAAAAAATTTATATACCAAAAGCTAAGCCCCAATATAACTAAAATACTAAGTACAAAAATCCACGCAAATCTTCTTACGAATTTGTGAATATTATATGTTTTTGTACCTTTTACATCTGATACTGTTATAAGTAATCTATTTTTCATTTAACTTCTTTAAAAAATTTTCTACTACTAAAAACGACCCAAAAACTAAATAAAACTCTTCTTTATTGATACTTTCAAACATCTTTACAGATATATTTTGTTTTTTGGCTATATCTATTAATATATCAGTTGATACTATTCTTTTATCATCAATTTTTATTATTTCTAGTGTTTTAATAATTGGTTTTAAGATACTCAATACTTCTTCGTATTGTTTATCTTCATAACTATTATAAACTAATATCACTTTGTTATTACTAAAATTATTAACTATTTGTTCAGCTGCTAATGGATTGTGTCCAACATCAAGTACAATATTATTTCCTATTTTTTCAAAGCGACCTGGCATTTTAATATTATCAAATAATTTTACATTAATATTAATGTTCAAAAATTTTAAAGTAGCCATTACTAAATCTAAATTTTTATGTAGATATTGTGGAAGATTATCATTTTTATATATAGGTAAATTAAAATCTTCTACACTGTATATTTTTTTATTTTCTAAAGTATGAGCAAGCTGTAATACTTCATTTGAAATTTGATGCCCTACAATCATACTATTATCACAACTTCTCATTTTTGTAAGTGCAATGTCTTTAATATTATTACCTAAAAAGGATTGATGATCAAGTCCTATGGTTGTTACTAATGTTAAATCATTTTTTACTACATTTGTAGCATCAAATTCCCCACCAAGTCCAGCTTCAAGTACAAGATAATCTCTATTAGAACTTAAAAATAAAGCTAATAATGTAGTATATTCAAAATAAGTAAGTTTCTCTAATAAATCTTCATCCAAATACTCACAAAGTTTTGCATGTGTATCTTGAAGTCGCTTATTACTTACATCATTTTGATTTATCCAAATTCGTTCATTAAATTTATTGATATGTGGTGAACTATAGTGAAGAGTATCAAAACCAACTTGAGATAAATATGAAGCTAAATACCTTCCAGTTGTACCTTTACCATTAGTTCCTACTATATGTATTACAAAAGGAAGTTTTATATAGGAGCTTAGTGTTTTCCAAGCGTTATGAATTATAGTAAAATCTATTTTATCATAGTATAAAGTTTTATGTTCTAAAAACTCAAAAATATCTTTTTGCATAAAAAGGATTATTTTTTATATGATTCAACTGCTAGTTTAGAAACAATCTCATCCATTGCATTTGATGCTGCTTGTTTTATAGCCTCAAATCTTTTTGCATCAGATATAACCGTATCATCACCTATAGAAAAGTCATAATCACCTTTAACAGCAAATTTACCACGTTTTTTATCATTTTTATATGTTACATTTATAGGTACCAAAATTCTATATAACCTTACATATCCATCAACATCATATTGAATTTGAGTTAAACTAACAGTTCCTAATTCTAAATTAACTAAAGTATTGGCTAACTTTTTATTAGTAGTTAATTTTGAACCAAACTTATTTACAACAATTTCGTTCATAGCATCTTTAATAAGTACAGCATTTCTTGGATCGATGATATTTATTTTTATATCTACAAATACATTACCATTAATAGCCTGTCTTGCATACCAAGATGAAGGTTTATACCCACATCCTAATATTATAAAAGAAATTAATAATATAAAAATACTATGTCTAAAATTCATTATTTAGCCTTTAATTACCAAGTTTACTAATTTATTTGGTACAACAATCTCTTTTATTAATTGTTTATCTTCAAGCCATTTAGTTGCAGCTTGTTTTGCAATAACTAAAATCTCATCTTTAGTTGCATCTGGAACCACTTCAATTTCACATCTTTTTTTACCATTTATAGTTACAGCTAAAGTAATACTATCAAGTGCAAAAACTTCCTCTTTTACTTCAATAGTATTATTAAAGTTTTCATTATTAAAAAATTTATCACTAATTTCCCAACAAATATGTGGAACAATAGGTTCTAAAATATTTGATAATATATAATAACCTTCAGCCCAAATCATTGGATTATTTTGATTTTGCAGTGCATTCATAGCTTCCATACTTGAAGCAATCAATGTATTAAATGCATATGTTTTATTCATAACTTCATCAGATTTTTTCAATGCTTCATAAATTTTTCTTCTTGCATCTTTCTCATCTTTATTTAAACTGCTATGATCAATATTTTTAAAATTTTCTACTGCATCATCAGTAATATTTACAGTTCGTTCAGCTAATCTTTTTATAAATCTATACGCACCTTCAACTGCGCTATCATTCCACTCTAACTCTTTAGTTGGAGGAGCTGCAAACATCATAAATAATCTTGCAGTATCAGCTCCATATTTGCTAACAATTGCATCTGGATCTACTACATTACCTTTTGATTTACTCATTTTTGCACCATCTTTTAAAACCATACCTTGAGTAAGTAGTTTTTTAAATGGCTCTTTTGAATTTGTATATCCAAGAGTATTAAGTGCTTTTGTAAAAAATCTTGCATAAAGTAAGTGTAAAATAGCATGTTCAATTCCACCAACATATTGATCAACATCCATCCAATACGATGAATCATCCTTATTTATACCCTCTTCTTCCCATCTTTTTGGATTTGTTGCATATCTTAAAAAATACCATGATGATTGAACAAAAGTATCAAGAGTATCTGTTTCTCTTATTGCATCATCTCCACAAGAAGGACATTTACAATGTTTCCATGTAGGGTGTGTTTCAAGAGGATTTCCTTCCCCTGTAATTGTTACATCTTCAGGAAGTGCTACAGGAAGATTTTCAAGTTTTTCAGGTACAAGTCCACATTTTTCACAATGGATAAAAGGAATTGGCGCACCCCAATATCGCTGACGCGAAACTCCCCAATCTCTTAGTTTAAAATTGATCTGTTTTTTACCTAAACCATTTTGTTCAAAATGATATAAAATAGCTTTTTTAGCTTTTTTATTTGGCATACCATTAAATTGTTCAGTGCTATCTACAAGCTCACCATCACCAGTATAAGCTTCTTCTAGTTTTAAAATTCCATCAGGAGTATCAATAACAATTTTTATATCAAGATCATATTTTTTTGCAAACTCAAAATCTCTTTGATCATGAGCTGGAACTGCCATAACAGCTCCTCCACCATAAGATACAAGTACAAAGTTTGCTACCCATACAGGGATTTTTGCTCCAGTTAATGGATGTATAACATCAATTTCAAGACTAAGTCCCTCTTTATCTTGTGTAGCTCTATCTCTTTCACTTACTTTTTGCATCTCTTTGATAGCTTTTATTTTCTCATCACTTAAAAGCTTATTATCTATTAAATATTTTACAATTTCATGTTCAGGAGAAAGTGCAGAATATGTTACACCAAAAATAGTATCAGGTCTTGTTGTAAATACTGTATATTTTTCAAATTTATTATCAAGTTTTGCTTTTGATTCATCGCTTAAAGTAAAATCAAATTCTAATCCTTCACTTCTTCCTATCCAATTTTCTTGCATAGTAAGTACTTGTGATGGCCAAAGTCCTTCAAGATCTTTTAAATCATCTAATAGCTCTTGTGCATATTTAGTAATACCTATATAGTATCCAGGCATTTCTTTTTGTTGTACTTCATTATCACAACGCCAACAACACCCCTCTTCTACTTGCTCATTTGCTAAAACTGTATGACACTCTTCACACCAGTTTACTGTAGTAGATTTTCTATACATTAAACCTTGTTCATACATTTTTATAATAAACTCTTGTTCCCATCTTGTATATAATTCATCACTTGTAGCAAACTCTCTTGTTTTTGAAAAAGATAAACCAAGTGCTTCAAGCTCTTTTCTCATATAATCTATATTTTCATAAGTCCATTTTTTTGGATGTAGTTTATTTTTTATTGCTGCATTTTCTGCAGGCATCCCAAAACTATCCCATCCTATTGGATGTAATACATTAAAATCATTTTTTCTATAATATCTAGCAAATGCATCACCTAAACAATAATTTCTTACATGTCCCATATGAATTCTTCCACTTGGATATGGAAACATACTCAAAATATATTTTTTTTCTTTACCACAATCTTCATCAAGCGGTTCATTTGAATTATTATCATTCCAAAATTTTTGCCATTTTTGCTCAATTTGTTTTGGCTCGTATTGCATTAAAACTCTTCCTTTTCTTTTATTTGTGCACTATCAATTAAAGTCAGTGCGACAGAGAATAGATTTGCTACAATAGCTCCAATAGCCAAAGATATTGCAAAATCTAATCTATCTGTAAAAGTCATCACTACAAATGCAGGTATTAAGTGAAGATCTGCAACCAATGAACTTGCAAGTAATTCAGCAGATCTTACATTTAAAACCCCAATTTTTAATATTGTAGATATTACATTAACACTTGCAGCTAAAAATAAAGCAATCTCATTATGCTCATATAAAAATCCAGCTGTTGTAGTTAAACTCATTAATGAGAAAAATACATATATTACTCTACCCCAATCCATACTATCCCCTTTTTATTTAAATAGTACCTTGCTCAAACTGAGCACGCATTTTATTTTTTTCTTGTTGCGCTTTTAATTTTAAAGCTTCTTTTTTTCTAAAATCACTTATAGAAAATTTTAATTGAACCAAAAATGATGCAGCAATAAAAATAGATGAATATGTACCAACTACAACACCAACTAACAATGTAAAACTAAATCCATAAATTATCTCTCCACCAAATAAAAACAATGTAAATACAACAAAAAATGTTGTTAATGATGTAAGAGTAGTTCTACTTAAAGTTTTTGAAACTGATTCATTTACTACTTCATTAAGATCAGTTTTCTTAGAGCTTTGAACGCCCTCTCTAATTCTATCAAATACAATAATTGTATCATTTAATGAATATCCAAGTATTGTTAAAATAGCTGCAAGAATATCTAAGTTTACATCCACTTGGAAAAGTGATATTGCACCAATGGCGATAGTAACATCATGAATTAAAGCTAAAATAGAAGCAAGTGCAAATCTCCACTCAAATCTAAATGAAACATAAGCCATAATTACTATTAATGATAGTGCAAGTGCCATAAGACCTTTTTGTTGAAGTTCTCCTCCAACTTTAGGTCCTACCATATCAACTCTTCTTACTTCAAATTTCCCTGTAGGTTTTAAGATCTCTCTTAATTCATCACCAATATCAGTTTGTAGTGAAGTTGAACTTCCAGTTATTCGTATAACAATCTCTTGTGGTGTACCAAATTCAGTGATAGTTGCAGTTTCATATGCTTTTTTAGTATGTAAAATATCTCTAATTTGATTAATTGGAGCAGTTTTTTCATATTTTACTTGAACAATTGTACCACCTGCAAAATCAATACCAAAATTTAAACCTTTTGTAAATATCAAAACAATTGATGCGATTAAAACTATACCAGATAGGGCAAGAAATTGTAATCTTTTGCCCATAAAATTATAAATTGTGTCTTTTTTAAATAGTTCCATTTTTATATCCCAAACAATTTTTTATGATTTTTACTTTTTAACATTTTTGGCATCATAGCTTCATATATACCATGAGTTCCAAGTATTGCAGTAATCATTGATGCTAAAATACCAATAGAGATAGTAATAGCAAAACCTTTAATAGGTCCTGTTCCGTAAGCATATAATATAATAGCAACTAAAAGTGTAGTAATATTTGCATCCAAAATCGCTCTCATTGCATTATTATATCCATCTTCAACAGCTTTTTGAATACTCTTACCACTTTTTAGCAATTCTCTAATACGCTCTGTAATAATAACATTAGCATCAACTGCCATACCAACGGTAAGTACAATACCTGCCATACCAGGAAGCGTTAAAGTAGCACCAAACATTGCCATAACTGCAATAAGAATAAATATATTTACAATCAATGCCACATTTGCAACAACTCCAGCCATACCATAATATACAACCATAAATACAATTACAAGTAAAAATCCAGATATAAGTGCAATCATTGAAGCTTTAATAGAATCAGCACCTAAACTAGGTCCAACTGATCTTTTTTCAAGCATCTTAACACTAGCAGGTAATGCTCCACTTCTTAAAGCAATTGCAACGTTTCCAGCTTCAGCCATAGTAAATCCACCAGAGATCTGACCACTTCCTCCACCTATTCTTTCACGAATTACAGGTGCAGAATAAACCTTTCCATCTAAAACAACAGCCATTCTTTTTCCAACACTTTTACCAGAAAAGTCTCCAAAGATTTTACCACCAATAGAGTTTAAAGTAAAATTAATAATTGGTTGATTGTTTTGATCAAAAGCAACTTTTGCATCAATAATTTGACTACCATTTAATATTGGTATCTCTTTTAAAAGATATTTTTTATTTTCATCAGCTGATCCAGATAAAATTACATCTCCATATTGTGAAGCTTTTGCTGGACTCATAGTGTATACTTGATCTGCTCTTTCTTCATCTACTGCCATCATCTCAAGATTTGCAGGCTTTGATATAAGCTCACGTGCACGCTGCTCTTGCTCTTGTGATTTAATTCCAGGAAGCTCTACAACAATATCAGTTGCACCTTGTCTCACAACTGAAGGTTCAGCCAATCCAAATTGATCAAGTCTATTTCTAATAGTCTCAACAGCTTGAGATACAGCCATATCTTTAGTTAGAGCTATTTGAGCTGGTTGAAGTTTAATAGTATATGCATGATCTTCTGTTTTAGTAATATCAAGACCTTTTATCTTCTTTAACATTTCATCAACTTTTGAAACTTCATCAGGATCTAAAACCACAAATGAAACTTTTTCATCATCAAATGACAAATCTTCTATTAAAATATCTTCATCATCTGTAAAATATTTTATAGATGATGCAATTGATTTTATTTTTGTAGTAACTGCTTCATCAACTTGCACACCCAAACGCATATGCAATCCACCTTGTAAATCAAGTCCAAGTGATATCTTTTTACCATCTGTTTGCAAAAATGATGGCATAGAAAAAACTATACCAAATAATGCAACTAAAATAAATATCACCATACGGTAATTAAAAAAATTCAATAATTTTCCTTATAAAAAAATTTGTCTATATTAGTCCATTTTACTTGCAACATATTGTTTAACAAGTTTCATTTTTGTCCCATCTTCATGTTTTACTGTAAAGAAATCATCTTCAACTTTTACAACTTCTACTATTAATCCACCTGTAGTGATTATTTTATCACCTTTTTGCATATTTTCAATCATAGTTTTATGATCTTTTGCTTGTTTTTGTTGTGGTCTGATAATCAAAAAATAGAAAATCGCAAATAATACGATTAACGGTAATAATGATCCTAATAAACTTCCATCTTGCATTTTATGTCCTTTAATTTATACTTTGCTATACTTAGTGTATGCTTTTTAAAACCAAATATATTACTCTTAATTGCCTGATAAAAGGCTTATACTTATCTTTACTATTTAGTGCATTTATCTATTTAGAATATTTTAACATAAGCAATACATTTTTTAATTCTATTTTAGCACTTATGGCAATTTATACTTTCTTAACACTTGATCGAATAAGTTTATTTTGGGGTGGATTCTTTACGGGAATTTTATGGTTTTGGTGGGTAAGTATTAGTTTTGTGTATTATGACCTATCTTATTTAATGCCATTAGGAGTAATTGGGTTTGGATTAATATATGCTATTTTATTTGTAACAACTACAATATATTCTAAACTATATATTAGAGCATCTCTACTTTTTTTATTAAGTTTTATATCTCCTTTTTCATTTAATTGGTTTAAACCTGAACTTCTTTTTATTAATAGCTATTTTTCTAGTTCTAAAATATCGTTTTTAATTATTATTCTTAGTATATCTTTATTTATTTATTTTAAAAATAAAACATATAAAATCTTATCTTTATGTTTATTATTAATTGCAATAAACTACAATTACACTCCACCAAAATTGCCAAATATCAAAATTGCAATGCCCCAGTTTAATATAGATCAGAAATATAAATGGAACAAAAAATATACAAAAAATATTATAGATATTAATTTTATAAAAATAAAAGATGCCATAAATAATAATTATGATGTTGTAATTTTACCAGAAACAGCTTTTCCGATACTATTAAATAAAAGTATTAATTTGATGCAAAGATTAAAACAATTATCTAAAGATATTACAATTATTACAGGAGCTATGCATAAAGAAAATGGACAATATCACAACTCTTCTTATATGTTTGAGGATGGTATAGTCACTATTGCACATAAAGTTGTACTTGTTCCTTTTGGCGAGGCTGTTCCTTTTCCAAAATTTTTAACTGATATTATAAATGATATTTTCTTTAATGGTGCACAAGATTACACTACAGCAAAAAAACCAACTGACTTTGAAATAAAAGGAGTAAAATTCAGAAATGCAATTTGCTATGAAACAACTACTGATAAAATATATGAAAATAGTCCAAAATATGTAATATCTATTTCAAATAATGCCTGGTTTACTCCATCAATTGAACCAACATTACAAAAATTATTAATGAAATATTATGCAAGAAAATATAATCTAATAATATTTAGTGTTGCCAATAAAAGTGACAATATAATTACTTATTAAAAAATTATTAATATATACTTAAAATGAATCTAATTTCAGGTTTTTTATAGTATCATAGTCTAAGATTACATTAAAAAAAGAATTTTTATGGACAATTTAAGCTATATAAAAACACTAAAAGTTTTATTTGTGGAAGATAATATTGAAGCAAGAGAAACTACCCTAGCTATGTTATCAAATCTATTTGATAACATAACAGTTGCTGTTGATGGCCTTGATGGTTATGAAAAATTTTTCAATGATAAATTTGATATCATAATTACTGATATTAATATGCCAAATATGAATGGTATAGATATGTCAAAAAAAATAAGACATAAAGATAAAGATATCCCAATTCTTATACTATCAGCATATAGTGAATTAGAATTTTTTATGGAAACAATTAAAATTGGTGTCGAAGGCTACTTAATAAAACCAATTGAATTAGATCAATTTATACAAACCATAAATAAGGTAGTTGATAAGTTATATTTAAAACACCAATTAAAAGAATATCAAAATAGTTTAGAATTAAAAGTTAAAGAACAAACAGAACAAATAAGACTAAAAAATAAAGATTTATTATATCAACACTTCTATGATAAATTAACTACTTTACCAAATAGAAACTCATTATTAAAAGTATTAGATGAAGATAAACCATATGGAATGATGTTAATTGATATAAATGGATTTTCTATTATCAATGATTTATATGGTACAGATGCTGGAGATAAGCTACTAATTAGTATTGCAGATTTTTTAGAACATCTAAATAATGAAAGATACTCTTTTTATAAAGTTGGTACTGATCAATTTGTATTTTTAGATTTACTTGATGATGATCTAAATTTTACAAATACTATTGTAACTGAGATTCTAGATAAAATAGAAAATGCAAATATTACTATAAAAATTGATGATACTAATTTTATAGAGTTACATGTTTCAGTTACTGTATCAATAGCATCAGGACATAATAGAAAAGATATATTAAAAAATGCAGAAATTGCACTACATCATGCTAAAAAAAATAATATACATATGATTTATTATGATAAAAATATGCATCTTGAAGATTCTTACCAAAGAGAAATAAATTCTGTAAAAATGATAAAAAATGCGATAAAAGAGGATACTATTATTCCATACTATCAATCAATAGTAAAAAGTGATGGTACAAAATCTTTTGAATGTTTAGCAAGAGTAATTATAGATAATGAAGCGATATCTCCTAAAAAGTTTCTAAAGGCAATTACAAATACTAGATATTATAGTGAATTTACAAAAATTATGATTAAAAAATCTTTTGAAAGATTTAAAGATTGTGATACTGAATTCTCACTCAATTTTATGTTTAATGATATAATTAATAAACCTTTAATACGATATCTAGAGGAGCAACTAAATACATATAATGTATCAGGACGATTAACAATTGAAATAATTGAAAATGAATGTATAGGAAATTTTACAATTTTAAATGATTTTATAGAAAATATGAGACAACATAATGTACGTATTGCTATTGATGATTTTGGTAGTGGATATTCTAATTTCTCTTATTTATTAGATATGAATCCTGATTTTATAAAAGTTGATGGATCGTTAGTAAAAAATATACATCTTAATCCCAAAGAAGCACTAATTGTAAAAACAATTATAAATTTTGCAAAAAATCTAAATATTAAAGTTGTATGTGAATATGTACATAATGAACTAATATATAATATGTTAGATCAAATGGGTGCAGATGCATTTCAAGGGTATTATTTCAGTGAACCAAAACAATTTGTATAGGATTTAAAATTATGACTTCACAAGTTGATATATCTAAATTAATTAAGTTTACAAATACTTATAATTTACTATATGTAGAAGACAATAAAGAAGCTAGAGATTCAATGCTCGGCTTGCTAAGCAATTTTTTTACAAGAATAACAGTTGCAAACGATGGAATAGATGGATTACAAAAATTTAATATTGATAAATTTAATTTAATTCTTACAGATATACATATGCCAAATATGAATGGTTCAGAAATGATTACAAAAATTAGGGAAATAAATAAAGATATATATATAGTTGTTTTATCTGCATATAATTATTCAGACAATAATTTAAATTTTAATACTAATATAGTAGATGATTTTCTAGTAAAACCTATTGATATGAATCATTTAATTAATGCTCTTATGAAAATATATAAAAAGGAAATATTAAATGTTTAAATACATAAAAATAAAAACTAAGCTTTTATTACCACTATCAATTTTAATTTTAATAGTACTACTTCTTACAACAAGTTTAATTAGCCAACAATATACAAAAGGAAAATCACTAAATGAATTAAAAAATGGTATAAATTTAGCTACTCATATTTCTAAACTTGTACATTCAACTCAAATTGAGAGAGGTTTAAGTTCTGGATATTTAACAAATAATGGTAAAAAATTTAAACAAGAACTTCTTAAACAAAGAATAATAACTAATAAAAAAATTAAATATTTAAATATATATATCAAAACTATCAAAAATCAAAATATTGTACATAATCTAAAAAAGATTATTTTAGATATAAAAAAACTGTCTCCTTTACGAACTAAAATAGATAAATTAGATATTAGTGCATATGATATGATAGATTATTATTCACAAATGAATGATGATCTTATTAATATTATTATTGAGATATCAAAGATATCAAAAATTCCTATGATTACACAAAATATAATTGCATATAGTAATTTTCTATACTTAAAAGAAAATGTTGGTATTGAAAGAGCAATAGGAACAGCAATACTATCAAAAAAAGAGTTTGATAATGAACTTATAATTCATTTTACAAATTTAATTGCTATTGAAAAATTATATACAAAAAATTTCTTTAAATATGTATCAAAACAAAGTGGTGATTTTTATAATAAAATAGTAAATGGTGAATCAATTAATATAGTTGAAAACATTAGAAATAAAATTTTATATTCTAAGAATAATACCTATAATATTAATCCAGAATATTGGTTTAAAAATATAACACTAAAAATAAATAAACTACAATTAGTAGATGATTACTTAGAAAAAGAAATTTTAAAAAATATAAATAATGAACAAGAAAAAACATATGAACAGTTTTGGGGATTTTCTTCATTAAATATTGTTAGTATATTTATATTTTTATTAATGATTATTTTAGTAAGTAAACTTATAAAGAGTGAACAAAGATTAAAAAACTTAATTGATAAATATATCATTAGTTCAAGTACAGATACAAAAGGAAGAATCACTGAAGTTAGTGATGCTTTTTGTAAAATATCTGGATATGATAGAGAAGAATTAATAGGTAAACCTCATAATATTATTAGACATAAAGATATGCCTAAAAGTGCATTTAAAGATCTATGGGATACTATTCAACAAGGTAAAAACTGGAGTGGAGAGGTTAAAAACCTTAAAAAAGATGGGGGTTATTATTGGGTTTATGCAAATGTTGAACCACTATTTAATAAGAAAGGTAAAATAGAAGGATATGCTGCAGTTCGACTGGATATAACAGATAGTATTCATCTAAAAGATGAATTAAAAAGAAGTAAACAAAAAGATAAAACATTACTACAACAAAGTAAATTAGCACAAATGGGTGAAATGATATCGATGATTGCACATCAGTGGAGACAACCATTAACTGCAATATCTGCAACAGCTAGTGATCTTTATATGAAAAATATGCTAGGTAATTACGATAATAAATATTTTGATAATAAACTGGAATCTATTGATGACTTATCTCAGCATTTAAGTAAAACAATTGATGATTTTAGAAATTTCTACAAAGAAGATAATAAAAAAGAAGAAGTATTATATTCAACTATTGTTGAGGGTGCTTTACAAATTGTACTAACTTCACTAAAAGAAAAAAGTATCAAAGTTACAACTGATTTTAAATGTAAAACAAAAATAAATACTCTTCCAAATGAATTAAGACAAGTTATACTAAATCTTATAAAAAACTCTGAAGATATTTTAATAGAAAAAGGTATTAAAGATCCATATATAGATATTAAAACTTATGAAGATGATGAATATTCATATCTTAAAATCTCAGACAATGGTGGTGGTATCCCAAAAAATGTTATAGATAAAATATTTGATCCATATTTTTCAACAAAAACACAAAAAGATGGAACTGGTCTTGGGTTATATATGAGTCAAATTATTGTAAGAGATCATAGCAATGGAGATTTAATTGTCACAAATAATAAAAATGGTGCTTGCTTTACTATAAAAATACCTATATTTAAAGGAAATCAAAATGTATAATAGATTTAATATTAAAGAGTTAATAAATTTTACAAAAACACTAAATGTATTATATGTTGAGGACAATAAAGAAGCTAGAGAAAGTATAATTTTACTCCTTGGGAATTTCTTCAATAATATTACAACAGCAATCAATGGAGAAGAAGCTCTAAAAATATTTAATCTGAATAATTTTGATCTTATTATAAGTGATATTAGAATGCCTGTAATGAGTGGTATAGATATGTGTAAAAGTATTAGAAAAATAGAAGATTATGATAAACAAAATATTCCTATAATTATTACAACAGCACATAATGAATCTGATATTTTATTAGAATGTATCAAATTAGATATAAATGGTTTTTTATTAAAACCTATTAACTTTAAACAACTTGAAAAAGTTATTAAACATGTATGTGAAAAGATTTATTATAAAAAAAAGAATTCACAATATGAGCAAACATTAGAACAACTAGTAAGAGATAGAACCAAAGAACTTGAAATTGCAAAAAAAGAACTAACAAATATGGCAAATAAAGATCCATTGACAAATTTATATAATAGAAGATATTTTACAGAAATATCAAAAACTCTAATACAAATTGCCAAAAGGGATCAAGAAAACTTATCTGCATTAATGATTGATATTGATAGGTTTAAAAATATCAATGATACTTATGGTCATGCTCTAGGAGATAAGGTCATAAAAAAACTAGCCAATAAACTATTAGAATACACAAGAGATAGTGATGTAGTAGTTAGATTTGGAGGGGAAGAATTTGTAATACTTTTACCAAATACTGATATAAATGGTGCGATATCAATAGCTAAAAAAATACAATCTTCAGTAGAAAAAATGGAAATTAAAATTAATGATATCGAAAATAATATACTAAAATTTACAGTTAGTATTGGCATATCACAATGTATTTGTAATGATGAAATTATAATAGACAATATAATAAGAAGAACAGATGAAGCACTATATGAAGCCAAAAGAGGTGGTAGAAATAAAGTTGTTGCATTTGAAAAACGAGATATACAATTGGATAATTAAATGTTAAAAGATATTCACATTAAAACATTATTACCAGTATCTTTATTTTTACTAATAGTACTGACTTATTCCACATACTTAGCAAGTAATAAATATTTTCAATATAATTCACTAAAAGAATTAAAAAGTGGAATTGATTTATCAAGACATTTATCAAGAACAATTCATGAGATCCAAAGAGAAAGAGGTTTATCTTCTGGTTTTATTGCAAGTAATGGTAAAAAACTAAAAAAAGAATTAATAGTTCAACGAAATAATACAATAAAAGCAATAAATAATTTAAAAGTATTCCTTCAAAATGATAATTTTACAAATATTAGAAATATAAAATACCTTGAAATAAATTATTTATTAGCCATTAGAATAAATGTGGATACATTTAATATCAACACTTTGGATGCTATAAAAAAATATTCTGAAATAAATGATTATCTTTTAAAGATAATTACTGCAAACTCTAAAATATCCAGAATAAAAAATATAACAAAACAGATTGAAGCATATAATAATTTCTTATTTGCAAAAGAAACATTAGGAATTGAAAGAGCATTGGGTGCGGCTATACTTGCAAATAACAAATTTTTAAAATCACAAAAATTAAATTTTTTAAAGTTAATTACATTAGAAGATATATATTTTGAGAAATTTATAAATTTTTCAAATAAACAAACTATAAATTTTTTTAAAAATACAATAAAAGGTGATGAATTAAATATTATTAATCAAATTAGAAATACAATTATAAATTCTAATATATCAAAATTATCAAAAATTTCTCCAGAATATTGGTTTAAAAATGTAACATATAGAATTAATAAATTACAAACTATAGATAATTATCTTGAAAATAATATTACATTATCAATTACACAAGAACAAAATAAAATTTTCAATAAACTTATACTCTCATCTATATTTAATATATTAACTATAATATCATTTATACTATTGATGAATATTATATTTAAAATAATGAAAAAAGATAGACAAGCCAGACTACTTTTTGAAAAATATGTTATTAGTTCTACAACTGATTTAAAAGGTAATATAACTTATACTAGTGAAGCATTTTGTAAAATATCAGGTTATAAGCAAAATGAACTAATAGGTAAACCACATAATGTGGTAAGAAGTCCTGATACTCCACGTGAAGTTTTTAAAACAATGTGGCAAAGTATTCAAGATGGTAAACCATGGAATGCAGAAATTAAAAATAGGAAAAAAGATGGTAGTTTTTACTGGGTATTTGCAAATATAGAACCTATATTTGATGATAATAAAAATATAATAGGATATTCTGCAGTTAGAATTGATATTACAAAAAATAAATTATTAGAAGAAAAAATACAAAATGAAAGAATTAAAAATATTCAAAAAGACAAAGCCATGTTACAACAATCAAAACTAGCACAAATGGGTGAAATGATCTCTATGATTGCTCATCAATGGAGACAACCACTAACTGCAATTAGTGCAAGTACAAATGATCTTTTATTAAAAAATTTATTAGAAAACTATGATAAAGATTATTATGATTTAAAACTAAAAAAAGTAGGTGAGTTATCTCAGCATTTAAGTAAAACTATTGATGATTTTAGAGATTTTTATAAAGAGGATAAAGAAAAACATATTACCACTGCTAAAGAGATAATTGATGGCTCTTTAAATATTATATTATCAACAATAAAAGCAAAACATATAAAAATAGAGCAATCTTTAAATAGTACCCAGACAATAAATACTTATGTAAATGAACTAAGACAAGTAATATTAAATTTACTTAAAAATGCAGAAGATGTCTTAACAGAAAAAAATATAAACAACCCATATATATTAATAAATACTTATGATAAAAATAATAGTGTACATATAGAAGTTATTGATAATGCTGGTGGAATAAATGAAGCAATATTTGATAAAATATTTGATCCATATTTTACAACTAAAGATAAAACAGATGGAACTGGTCTTGGGTTATATATGTCAAAAATCATTATAGAAGATCATTGTAATGGAAAATTATATGTAAGAAATGATAAAGATACCACGAAAAGTAAACCAAAAGGTGCAATTTTTACGATAGTAATACCACAAGGTTAAATATTGAATCTATCTTTATAACTACAAGTTTGACATAAAGGTTCAACTGCTATATTATTTTTAAATCCATTAATTAAATTTTGAGTTCTTTTATTTTTTAATATATCATCTAAATTCTGTTTATGTAAATCTCCCAGATTAATAATACCATCACAATCTAAGCAACATGGAACTACGGTTCCATTACTAAGTACTGCTATTTGTTTTGTAGCACCTTGACAATATCCTTGAGAAGAATAGTCGTTATTTAAATTTGGCCAAATGAAATAATCATCAAAATTTAATAATACTTTATTATCAAGTCTTATTGATTTAGATTCTATATTATTTGTGATATTGGTACCAAAAAAACTATTTAATTTTTTATAAATCATATTATTAAACTCTTTTTCACTATTTTGTTTATCTTTATTCCAAAGTCTAAGATTTATAAAACTATTTATTTTATTAGTTACTTTATATGAACAAAATTCCAAAATTGTTTCCATATATTCATCAAAAGTTTTATTCATACTATTCTTATTAAAACTATTCAATGAAAAATTTATTTGTTTAATAGCGTTATGTGTTAAAAGGTTAAAATATTCTCTTCTTAAATAGTACGCTGTAGTTGTTATCATAACTTTTATATTATACTTTTGAGCAATATCTAAATAGTCTTTTAAGTTTGACACAACCAAAGGATCTCCCAAAACATGTAAAGCTATAAGTTTTGTTTTATTTTCAAGTTGTTTTATAATCTGTTCAAAAAATTCTAAATCCATAGTCATAGTAGGATTTATTTTAGGTGGACAAAAGCTACAAGATAAACCACAAATATTTGTAATTTCTATATATACAATATTAAATCTCAATCGTGTTCTTCTTTATTTTTTTTACATTTTTCGCATTGTCCAAAAATGATGGTTTTAAATACATATAATACCAATCCTGCAAACACTCCAACTGCAATAACTTTTTCAACAGGTGCAATATCTAAATATTCAAAAACAATACCCGTTAGTATAACAATAATATAAAATACAAGTTGTTTTGAATCATTAAATACAAAAAACATAAATATTCCCTTTGGATTAACTATTTTATATTTTTATTATATCAAAAATATAAAAAACTAAGGTGAAGTTTGTTAAATTATATTTATGGAATATTTATATGGTTTAATAATTTTAATATTTTTATTTATAGCTTTTTACTTTTATAAACAAGATAATTCCATTTATGGTAATCCAGAAGATAAAAAGGAGCAGATTGAAAATGAATATATTAATACATTGAATAATGCTTTACAAAAAGCTTCTTCATCACAAGAAAAAACACAAATTAAAATGCATTATATTAAAAAATATAATGACGAACTTTCAAGAAATATATTCTTTACAGCTCAAGAGGCAAAAGAGCTATTACAACGATTATCTAGTTTATAAAAGTAAATCTAATCCATTTGTATATTGACTCAACATAATTTTATTCATATCTTTTAAGTCTTTGTAGTTATTATAAAGGAGTTCATTTTGTGCATAAAAATTTATATATAATGATCCAAGAGAATCATTTTTATGTTTATCTTTTTCATCCCTACCAAAATCAAGCATTGAGTTAAAATATTCACTTATATCAAACTGGAACATTGTTTGTTTAAACTCATCTTCTATTTTTTGTTGTTCTTGTTTTATCTCTTCATCTTCAATTTGATCAATAATACTTTGTCTTAAAAGATTACCTCTTAAAGTAGAGTCATCTTGTGTATCTAAATATATATTTCGCTGTGTAAAAAGATTTGTAAGTAATTTAGTTGAACTATCTAGATCAGTATTTTTAACTGCATTAATTAAAACTATTGACATAGAAGAATCACTACTAAACATTGTTGCTAATTTAAGATTTTTCTGTAATTGCTCATTTTGAATGTTATTAGAATCTTCTTCTAAACTATTTTTTATAAGTTGGTCTCTAAATTGATCTAAAGTTTTTCCTTGTTTTTGTACATCCATTGCTTGTGCTAAAATAGTATCTATATTTGAACTAATAATATTCATTTTATACTCCTATTGGAAGATTATCCAATGAGTTAATAGTTTTTATAAACTGTATTGGATCTACATTTACTCCATATACTCTAATACCAAAATGTAAATGTGGTCCTGTTATTCGCCCTGTTGCTCCACTTAAAGCTATAATTTGTCCTCGTTTAACCTTATCCCCTACTTTTACTTTAAATTTACTCAAATGATAATAACTACTAAATATTCCTTTACCATGATCAATAATTATAGAATTACCTGCATAAAATCGTTTTTTGACAAGTTTTACAATGCCACTATTTGATGCCTTAACAGGTGTTCCAATTTTTGCTCTAAAATCTGTCCCACCATGATAACTTTTTAATTTACCATTAAACATTCTTTTTGTACCAAATTTACTAGTAATTTTACTATTTATAGGAAGTATAAATCTATCTTCCCAATACTTTTTTGGATCATATGATTTATATAATCTAATTGCTTTTGTATATTCTTTGGAAGCTCTTTGTTGAGATTTTAAACTAAGTTTTACTTTAGACTTCTTTACTTTCAAGTACTCCTTAGGATAGTTTCCTTCAATAATATTAAAATAAAATCCTGTATTCATATGTTGATTTTTATAATTGTATGATACATTTACTCTTTGACGCTTTTTTTTAGCATGAAAATCCACAGGAATCAATGCATATAAAAGTTTGTTATTATTAGGGTGCTGATGAAAATCAACTTTGATTTTACCATAAGATAGTTTTGCATTTTTAATATTTGTATTATCTAATAAAGCTAATCCTACTGTACCATTTTTGATACTATAAGTGGCTAATTTTACAATAGGTCCAATAGCATAGCTATAAATTGATAATAAAATAAAAAAACTAACTATACGAATCATAATTTAAATAAATATCCTTTACCATAAATATTATCAATCATATCTTTTGGTAATTTTTTTCTTAAACCACTAATTAAATTTCGTATTGATGTATAATTATATTTAATATCTTGATTATCATCATGAATATAATTATGAATCTGTTCTGGTTCTAAAATTTGATTATGTCGTTCTATAAAGCATTCAAATAATTTAGATTCACTTTTCTTTAAATGTACTACTTTATCTTTATGATATAAAAGATTTGTATTTTTATCCCAAACATAATTGTTTTTTAATAATAAAACTCTTTTTCTATCAAGATCATCATTATTGACTTCTATTCTATGTTTTGCCTTATTTATAACATCTTCAAGTTCGTCTCTTTTTATTGGTTTAATTAAATAATCCAATAATTGTAATTTTACTGCTTTTAGTAATTTTTCCTCTTGAGAATGAGCACTTAATATAATTATGGGCGTTTTAATATCATTTTGTCTTATTTGTTTTGCTACTTCTAATCCATTTATATATGGCATTGAAATATCTAAAATTATTACATCTGGAGTTTTTTCATGATATAATTCTAAAGCTTCTTGTCCATCTTGAGCCTCATATACAACCTTAAAATATTTTTGAAGATACATAACATAATTTTGTCTTACATTTGTTTCATCTTCTGCATATAATACACTTAATTTTCTATTCATTATCTTCCTTATTCAGTCTTATTATAAATTTTGCACCTTGATCTGTATTTTCGACATTAATAGAACCATTTAAAGAATCCTCTACAATCATTTTACATAAATACAAACCAATTCCTGTACCTTTTTTATTGCCTTTAGTTGTAAAGTACGGATCAAATACTTTATCAATATTTTGTTTATCAATCCCTCCACCATTATCTTCAATAGTAATAACTCCATCAAAAATTTTGATTAAAATTTTAGGATTATTAATCTTATTTAAAATCAACACATCTTTTGAATTATTTAATATAGTGATAATTATCTGTATCAGTTCTGACATATAATTATAATATTTATCATCATTATATACTATTTTTTTTATATTTATATTATATTTACTAATTATTCCTGAAAAAATATTTAAACTTTTATCAATCAACTCACTAAATGTAAAATTAGTTTTTATTTTATTTGGATTAAAATAATTACGAAAATCATCAATTGTATTTGACATATATTGTGTCTGATTCTCTATTTTTTGAAGTTGTATATCAATATCTTTACTAGAAATTTTTTCTTTCATCATTGTATAATCTATTGTCATAACTACAGAATTTATCTCGTTTAAAGGTTGTCTCCATTGATGTGCAATATTATTTAACATCTCGCCCATAATTGCTAATCTTGTTTGATATGCAATAATTTTATCTTTTTTTATATTTTTTTCTAACTCTTTTTTAACTTCTATTGTTAATTTTTTATTTGATTCAGATAAAATATAATGTCTATATATTAAAAATATTGAGACAATAATCAAAATAACTAATATATTTTTAATAAAATCCCAATCAATATATTGTGTTTGATTTACATTTATCCATTTACTTGTAAGATTTAAAATATCATCATCACTATAGTTATTTAATACTTTATTTATAGAGTGTAATAATAAAGGTTCTGAAGAATTAACTGCAATACGGTACTTAATCTCAATATCTTTAAAATACCCATTTAATTTAATTGTTTTAAAATATCTTTTTTTTATACTATATGCTAAGTTATTACTATAACCAAACAAACCATATATTTTACCTTTTTCAAGTGCAATTACACCCTCTTGAATATTTGGATATAAATAAAAATTTAATTTCTTATAGATATTTGTCATTATATTATTTTCATACTCTTTACTGGTAATTAATCCTAAAGAATGGCTTGATACAGCTGATATTGTTTTTAAATATGCTTTATCTAAAAGCGTAGCAACTGCTATGTAATCTTTTAAATATACTTTAGTAAATAGTATTTTTTGATTCTCTTTTTGAACCATATTAAAGGCCATATCACATTTATGGGTATTCAATGCTTCTAACTTATCTTTATATGAACTAACTTCTATAAGAGTTGTAGATATATTCAAGTCATATTTTATTTGTTTTAATAAATCACTATTTATTCCTATCAAGTTATTATCATTTATAGCTTCATAAGGCATATTATTTTCTTCTATACATATGTTTAGATTACTTTTATTTTTTAAAAATTGTTTTTCTTCATTATTTAAACCTATTTTATTTTTATAATAAATAAATAAAAATCCTAAATTCATACCTTTATAATGAATAGGAATAGTTTTTACTTCTGCAGATTTTTTATATATATTATTACTTAATAATGAAAATTCTAATACTGTTTTATCATTTTGTTTTACCATTGAATATATATTTTTTTCTAAATTATTATCATAATACTCAAATGCAATAATATTTGTTTTTTTTAAATATATATTATATATCTCTTTTATTTGCTGGGTATCTTTTCGATAGAGAGGTCCAGATAATAGATCTGACAATTCAGCTTCTAAATTATCAATAGAACTATTTTTACTTAAATTTCTATCTTCTGCAAATAATATCGAAACAATAAACAATATAATATATATAATCTTTTTCACTAACCTACTTTATTTTATTATTACTTATTTAACATAGAATATTACTATATTATGGTATATTACATTTTAATTTATCAATAATCACTAGGAATATCAATGCTTAATCAAGCTTTAAAAATTTTACAAAACTATCCAAAACAACTTGATGAGTTAATAAGTCAAGATATTATATCTAAAGATGGTGAAAACTATACTTTAAACAGTAAATATTATATTGGACAAATACAAATCAACCGCCATGAAGCAAAACTAATCACTAGTAATGAACATCAAAAAATACCAATAGAATTTGAAAAACTACAAGGTGCATATGATGGCGATATTGTTATTGCAAAGCGTTCATTTCATCCACGAAATAGATATAAAGCAACTATCATAGAAGTTTTAAGCACAAACGAACAAGATATATTAGTAAGTGTTGAAGATAATAAATATATCACATTAAAAGATGCTATAGTTTTAAAAACAAAAATCAATCCAAAATATAAACAAAATGATATATTACTTATAAATTCAAAAACTCTAGAAGTATCACTTTATTTAGGAAATATAAAAAATAGTTCTATAGATCAAAAGATATCTCTACACCTATTTAATCAAGATTTTAGAACTAAAACTTTTAATTTAAAAGATATAGATGAAGATATTAAAATAGACGAAAAAAGAATAGATCTAACTGATCTACCTTTTTGTACAATAGATCCAATGGGTGCAAAAGATCATGATGATGCAGTATATTTTGATAAAGAAAAGTTTATATTATATGTCGCTATTGCTGATGTTAGTGCTTATGTAAAACAAAATAGTGACTTAGATATATATGCAAGAAAAAGAGCAACTTCAGTGTATTTTCCAAATCAAGTATTACCAATGCTTCCCGTATCTTTGAGCAATAATTTATGTTCATTAAAACCAGATGTAAATAGACTAGCTTTTGTATATGAGCTTCATCTTGATAAAAAAAATAATCACAATATAATCAAAAGTAAACTTTATGAAGCAACAATAAAATCAAAAAGAAAATTTTCTTATGGACGAATAGATAGAGTCTTAGATAATCATTGGGATAACTTTGATGATACAGAAAAACAAATATTCGAATCTATTATTTCACTGTATAAAGTCACTTCAAAGATTAGAAAAAAACGACTTCTAAAAGGTTATGATTTTAGAACACAAGAAAATAGATTAAAATTAGACAAAAATCAAGAGATTATAAAAGTAGAAGTTGAAACTTCATCTCCTTCTCATCAACTTATTGAAGAGTGTATGCTTTTAGCAAATATTCAAGCTAGCCGTGATGTAGGAAATATTGGAATATTTAGAATTCATGAAGAACCAAGCTTACAAAAACTTGATAAATTAGTTGAAGATGTATCACAATTGGGTCTAAAAGTAAAAAGATTAAATGATGTACATAGTACAATCACATCTATTCAAGAAAAAGCCAACAATGCACTACTAAGAGATGAAGTTGATAAACTTATTATTCAAACTCAGCAACTTGCGGTTTATAGCTCAAAAAACTTAGGTCACTTTGGTTTAGGGTTTGAGAGTTATTCACACTTCACATCACCAATAAGAAGATATGCTGATTTAGTACTTCATCGTATGCTAAAAACAAAAAAAATACCTTCAGATATAGATGATTTATGCGAATATATATCTTCTATTTCTAGAAAAGTTGATATGATGGTATGGGATTTAGAAGATAGAAAATATGCAAGATGGGCCTCAAAGCACATCGATCAAGAATTAATTGCTAAGATTGTTGACACAGATAAAGGTCTTGTACAAGTGGATCAAAAGATTACTGGACTTAAAGCAACACTTGATAATTATAATGGTGAAAAACTATTTTCAACTGTAAGAATAAAAATAAAATCAAGTGATATTATTCGTAAAAGTATAATTGCAACAATAGTTGGGTAAAATTTCAAAATGTATAGAAATGAATTTGATAATCTTTTAAGACAGGGCAAAAATTTTGATGCTTATTTATTTTATGGGCAATCTGTTTATCTAGTAGATAAATATACTAAAATAATCACTGATAAATTATGTATTGATGAACCTCCTTTAAAACTATATTTTGATGAGTTTAATGTAAAAGATGCCTATAATATTTTATCTCAATCATCACTTTTTAGTTCAAATAATACTTTAGTAGTTAAACTTGATAAACCACTAAATAAAAAAGATACAACAACACTAATTGAAGCTTGTAATCTAAATTGTGATAGTACAGTAATATTTTCTTGTATTGGTGATGCAGATTTTAGAACTATGAATAAATATTTTTCACCTAAAACAAACTCTGTAGCAATAAGAATGTTTGCACCATATGCATCTGAAGCTTTAAAACTCATACAAGATGAAGCAAAAGCTCTAAATATATCTTATGATATCGCTGCACTTCAACACCTTTATATGATGCACAAAGAGAATTTATCGCTATGTATAAATGATTTAAATAAATTAGCAATATTAGATGGAACAATAACTTCTTCAGACGTAGATATTCACTGTTTTGGTTTTAATTGTATAAGTTTAGATGATTTTATTTTTAATCTTATTAGCTCTCAAAATATTAGTGAAGATATACAAGAATTACTAGAATCTGGAACAAATGAAATATATTTAATAAATCAAATAACTACATATATACAACAACTTTTTATGATAAGTTCATATGCAAGAACTATAGGACAACCAAATTCTAAAGAGATATTTGGATTTATGCTTCCTAAACCTATTTGGGAGAAAAAAGCACGATTGGCTATCTCTATAAAACCACAAAAATATCTAGATATGTTAGAGTTTATATTAAATTTAGAATTAGAATTAAAAAGTTCAAAAATAGATCAACCCAAATTATACCTTCAAGCTATGTTAAGAAAGTTTTCAGTTCACTTTAGATAAAATGATCGCCTTTAACCCTTGTGAGAACTTTTTGTTAAGTTTTTGCGAAATCTATAAGGAGAAAATTATAATGGCAATCAAACATTATGAAACGATGTTTATCGTTAAGCCTACGTTAACTGAAGAAGAGTTACAGGCACAAATCGCATTAGTTAGATCTAATATTGAGAAAAATGGTGGAGAAATCACTGCAGCTGATGACATGGGAACTAGACAATTAGCTTATGAGATCCAAAAAAATAAAAGAGGTTACTACTACGTAATTTATTTTACTGCACCTGCTGATTCTATTTTAGAACTAGAAAGAAATTACAGAATCAATGAAAATATCTTAAGATTTATGTTTATTAAATATGAGTCAAAAAAAGATATTGCATCTTGGACTAAGATGAGTAATGAGGCAGCAAAAAAAGCTAACGCTTAATTTGCATTAAATTAAAAAGGACCAACAATGTATAACCGTGTAATAATGATTGGAAACTTAACTAGAGATATCGAACTTAGATATTTACCAAGTGGTAGTGCTATTGCAAAATCTGCAATTGCAACTTCACACAAATATAAGACTCAAAATGGAGAACAAAAAGAAGAAGTTTGTTTTCTTGATTTTTCAGTATTTGGAAAAAGTGGTGAAATTTTAAATCAATATGTTAGAAAAGGTTCAAAGGTTTTACTTGAAGGTCGATTAGTTTTAGAACAATGGACTGCACAAGATGGAAGTAATAGAAGTAAACATACTTTAAGAGTAGAGAGCTTTAAATTTCTTGATTCAAAAGGTGATAACCCTTCAAATAATCAAGGTGGATATAATCAAAATGACTATAATCAGCCTCCAGCGCAATCTAATAATCAAGCCCCATATGCCCAACAAGGTGGTATGAATAATACTCAGGTTCAACAACCTGAATATAAAGTACCTGAAATAGATATCAATGAAGATGAAATTCCATTCTAGGAGATTAAAATGGCTGAACAAAGAAGAAAATACGGAAGAAAATACTGTAGATATACAGAAATGAAAGTTGACTATGTTGACTACAAGAACTTAGATTTATTAAAAATGTCTTTAAGTGAAAGAGGTAAAATTATGCCTAGAAGACTTACTGGTAACTCTAAAAATATGCAAGAGCAAGTTGAAATGGCAATCAAAAGAGCAAGACATATGGCACTTATCCCATATAAAGTTGACTCTCAAAATATCGTTGCACCTGCATACGCATAATCTAATATTTTAGATTTCTAAAAAAGCTCATAGGTTTTACCTATGGGCTTTTTTTATATCTTTTAAATATAATAAATAGTATAATAGAGCAATTATTGTTTAAGGTGTTTTATGAAAATATTATTTCTACTATTAAGTTTTTTATCATTTTGTTTTGCAAGCCAAAACTTTAAAGAGACTAGACATATGGATGCTTTAAATGTAGATAGACAACTATTTGGTAATTTTGAAATCACTACTGATAAAATGGTTGTAGCATACAGCAAACCAAATAAACAAACTATCACTTACTATGATGATAAAATATCAATACAAGCAAATGAAACTACAAAAGAGTATAGCTTTGATAAATACCCTCAAGCCCAATACATGGGATTGGCTCTAAAAGCTATTTTTGAAGAAAATTATGATGCTCTTGAACAGTTTTTTACTATCAAAAAAGAAAAAAACAATAGAATATATCTTAGTGCTAAAGCAGGTATTAGTGATGTAATTGATTCTATAACTATTACAAAAAAATCTGACAAAGTTATAAAAAACATATTTATAAATATGAGAAATAAGGATACAATTTCTATTGAAACTATTGACTAGATACTCTAACTTTTTAATATTTTTTATATTTCTTAGCTTATTTTTTATATATAAGCCATATCAACAATTCTCATCACAGCTATCAACAATGCTTACAGGTGAAGATAAAAAAGTATATAAATTATCAGAAAAATTTACTTATGTAAAAACTCTATTTGTAGCAGTAAAAGGGTTTAAAAAAGAAGATTTACATAAACTAAATGAGATCAAAAAAAAGTTATCTTCAAATAAAGAAATATCTTTAAATAATACATTAAATAACAAAGAACTAAATAAATATAAACAACAATACAAGTTTTACCTAAATGACTTAAAATATAAAAATATTGAACAAATTAATATCAAACAAAAACTACAATCTATATACGATGAGATGATATCTTCACCATTTTATTTTAGTATTGATAAAACTGATCCATTACAAATACTTAAAAAACCTATCCCTTCAAAAAAAATGAAATTAAAAAATGGTCAATTAATACTTGAAGATTATGGATATGTTGCATTTTTTACTATAGAATCAAAAACAGATGAAAAATCTAGAACTAAAATATACAACTATATACAAAAAGAATTAAAACCATACAAAGATATAAAATATTTTAGTACAGTATTTTTTTATGTAGAAAATTCTCAAGTTATTCAAGAAGATGCAGCATTTATCATAAAAGTATCAATGATATTATTAGGATTACTATATCTTGTAGTGTTACGTAATTTATACCTCTTTATTAATATTGCAGCTACTTTATTTACCTCTGTAATTGCAGGACAACTTATTACTACATATATGTTTAATGACACTTCTATTATAGCTTTAGCTTTTAGTACGGCTATTACTTCAGTATCCATTGATTATATGTTTCACCACTATTTACACAACTACTACCATGAAAAACTTGGTTTTAATAAAGCAGTATTTTATGGATTTTTAACAACTATTAGTGCATTTATTCTAATCTCATTTATAAATTTTCCACTTATAAAACAAATATCAATATTTACAATAGTATCACTTACTATTGCATATATACATTTTGCATTTATATATCCATATATAAATATCAAACATGTACAACCCTACTCTAAAGAGAATTTCAAAAGCTTTTTTACAATAAAAGGAGAAGTACTTATTCTAATATCTGTCATAGGAATATTTATAATAGCAAATTTTGTAAAATTTGATTTTAATGTCAAAAATCTTGATTATCAAAATATAAAATTAAAAGAGGATAGAGATTTTTTCAGATCTAGATTAAGTATTAATAACAAAGTACCAATCATATTAATTGCAAATGATGTCAATAGCCTAATCTCAAATGCCAAAACTATAAAAGCTATAGATAAAGATTGTGCTATAGCAATAAATAGCTTAGTAAGTCAAAATGAATACATAAATACTCAAGCAAAACTAAAAGAATTTAATTTTATAAAATTAAAAGAACAACTTATCACTAATGCTAAAGAAATTGGATTTAAAGAGGATTATTTTATATCTAGTTATGATAATAAAACTATATTTCCACCATATCCAAACTACACAAGAAAATATTTAGACCAGCTAGGATTTAATATCATATATGATAATAACCAATATATATGCTCTGCTCTTGTTAGTAAAGATAAGTTAGATCAAATTTTAGCACTTGGATTTACAAAAACTGCCCAATCATCTGTACTGTTTTCAAACTCATTAAAAAAGGTATATGATGAACTAGTACTTTATGGGGGATTAACACTTTTATTAATTATATCAATTTTAACACTAGTAACTAAAAAGAGATTTATATATGCATTTATTTATATTATCTTTCCTGCATTTTTAATACTTCTTTATGGATGTTTTGTCCCACTTAATATTATGCATATCTTCATGCTCTTTATTGTACTTGCAATTGGAATTGATTACGGAATATATATGAATGAACCCATACTCTCACACAATACAACTTTAGCTATAATTTACTCACTTATTAGTACATTTGCAGGGTTTGGAGTATTGGCTCTTAGCCAAATAAATTCACTTTACTCTATAGGCATGACTGCAATTATTGGGATATTTGGTATTTTATTTTTACTATTGTTTCAATATAGAAAACCACATAATTAAGATTTCTTACAAACCCATATCTGCTTATCTGCATCTTCACCCTCGTTCCCAACATCCCCGTTGGGAATACATACTCTACTAATCACAACCACAATATGAATTCCCAAACAAGAGTTTGGGAACTAGTGAAATAAATTTGTCAAAAAACTCAAAATACCCAATCACTTCAGCACATTATCAATAGGGGGGGGGTAAAATACTTATTAAAATTATGAATTAAGGTATTTTAAATTGAAAAAGTTACTTGTGACTGGATTAGTCGGTTTAGGTTTAGTAGTTGGAGCAAATGCTTCTGAAACAAGAGATGCTACCATCAATGTTTACGGTGTAGGTGCAAAGATAGACAAAAACCAAGACTCTTCTGCTGGAATGGGTTTAATGTTTGACTCTGAGGATATTAAAGTAAAAATAGAGGGAACTTCAGATTTCTTTAAATTTGGTGGGGTATATAAACTTAACCCTTTTAACAAAGA